>Ga0181573_10001055_pt1 | contig 27921 bp, 14 predicted proteins | sample 101ome_25_FD_148643 | JGI IMG/M metagenome (GOLD analysis project Ga0181573, IMG submission 148643) | Coastal salt marsh microbial communities from the Groves Creek Marsh, Skidaway Island, Georgia - 101409BT metaG (spades assembly) | ecosystem: Environmental > Aquatic > Marine > Intertidal zone...
CGGCGGCGGCGGCGGCGGCGGCGGCGGCCGCGTGCCGGGGCGGGGGCCCGGCGGCGACCGCCGCGGCCCCGGGGTGGACGCCGCCCCCTCCGACGGCGGAGGGGACGCGGTCGGCGCCGCCCCGGGAGGGGACCTGCGGGGGCACGATCGCGGCCGCGGCGTCGAGGTACTCGCTTCTCGATAGGGCCTCGAAGGCGGCGAGGTGCCGGGCGGGGTCGGCGAGGACGTCGAGGGTGGCGGCGGCCATCCCGCCCGCGCCGCCGCCCAGAGGGTGGTCCGGCGGGGCGTCGCACGCCAGCGGCAGCCACGGCTCGCGTCGCTCCTCGCCCGACAGATGGGCCCAGCTGGCGCGACGGAGCTCGGCCTGGCGTTCCGTCTCGCGGGGACGGAGCGGAAGGGCCAGCGGGGCGAGGCCGGCGGCGTCGGCGGCGGCGACGGCGGCCGGTTTCGCGTCGGGGGGCGGGCCGGCGGGGCCGGGGCCGGCGGCGTCGGCCGGCTCGGCCTTGGCCCGGCCGCGGGACCCGCCGCCGCCGCGGCCCTTGGCGGCCAGGGCCCTTTCCCCTCCGTCCCCGCCGACGTCGTCCGGGTCCACCCCCCCCGCGCACGTCGACGAGACGTCCGGTCGAAGCTTGTGCACCCCGGCCAGCGGGACCAGGTAGAGGCCCGTCTCGCGCACGACGCCGAGGCAGGCCCGGCCGCCGTGGCCCCGCTCGTCGGGCGTCGAGCCCTCTCCGGCGTCGTTTCCCGCCGGGGGCGACCGCAGGACGAGACCTCGAGGGCGCCGCGGCGGCGCGTCGTCGTCCTGGGCGCGTCCTCTGCCCGTGGGGCCGGGGGGGTCGTCGTCCCCGTCCTCGAGGCCGACGGTCACCTCGACCCGACCCCGGCCCTGGTCGGCGCCGGGCTTGAGCCGGACTTTCCACCCGCCCTCGGCCCCGGCGAGGTCGGGGTAGGGGCGCCGCTCGGTGCGCTGGGGGAAGAGAAATAGCTGGACGGTCGTGTCCTCGGCGACGCCGTCGATCTCGCCGACCTTGCCCGACACATAGACGGGGACGGCGTGGACGACCTTGCGGCCCCGTCGGTCGACCGTGCCGACGAGCGCCGCGTCGTTCGGGTCTCCGACCTGAGATGGGACGAGCGGTTGAAGGTAAGAGGAGGTGTCGGGGAGGACAATTATAAGCGTGGCCGGAAGGAGAGAGCGGCAGCAGCCTGCCGGCCGGCAGCCGGCGCGTCGCGGCAGCCGGCGCGGTCGAAGAACTCGCGTGTTCGACCTCCATCGTCGGCGTTTCCCTTCCCGCTCCGGGAACCCTGTCGCTTTTTCTCAGGAGACCACGGGGGGCGTCGCGGAGCGGCCAAATTAAAAAATGAAGACGTGCCGTCACCTCGACGGCCCTTCTGCCGACCTTTCCGAACCGCCCGCCCCGCCCCCCTCCCCCGACCCACCGCTCCCATTGCGCTTGCGCGCCGAGATCGGCGAGTCCTCGAATCCCATGTTCCAATATCCCGCCGGCGTCAGCGGAGGAGGTTCGTCCCCCCCCTTGGCCCGGTGCCGCGAGAACGCGTCGGCGGCGTCGGCGGCCGTCCCCCCGTGGCCGCACCGCAGTCGCGCCGCGGCGTCCACCTCGCCCCGCGACCGCAGCACCTCGTAGAAGCGGGCGCACTCGACGCACGCGAAGCCCCGCGAGGGAAGGGTGGAACGGGGCGGAGGAGGACGCGACCCCCCCGCCGCTCCGGCCCGGGCCGCTCGGGCCCCCGCGCGCCGACGCGAGGGAGGCGGGGTGGGCGAGGGCGTCCGGTCCGGGTCCGGCGACGGGCGCGGCCGCTTGCCCCGGCCCGGACCGAGCGCGGCGTCGGGGCTCTGCTGCGTCTCGGGCACCGAGGGGGACCGGAGCCACTCGGCCCAGCCGCCGCCGCCGTCGGCGCCGCCGGCGCCTCGCGCCCGGCGCCCGTCCTCGCCGTCGGGGGACAAGCGGGCGTCTCGGGCGGCGGCGGCACCGCGCTCGTCTCCGCCGGCCCTGCGCCAGCGACGCTCCCCGGTCGGTGCGCGCGGGGGACGGGGCAGGAGCGCGCTCACGCGCGGCGGGGCGGGGTCGGCAACGAGGGGGCGCGACGGGCCGGCGGCCTTCCCGGCGGGGGGCCGCGGGGTCGCGGTGGCGGCGGGGGTGGGGGCGAGGCGTCCCGATGGGCCGGCGTCCCGTTCCCGACCCGCCCGCCGCTCGGCGGCGGTATTCTCCCGTTCGGCGCGCCGACGGACAGCGAGAGCCGCGGCGTCGTCGGGCGGAGGGGCGGGGGCGATAGACGGCACGAGCCGCGGGGCCCTCGCCCAAGCCGCCGGGGCTGGCCGCGCGGCCAGCTCCGCAGTGAGTGCTGCGTTGCTGTGCTCGAGCCGGTTGATCTCCTCCCGCTGCCGCTTCAGCGTTCCGCGCAGGTCCTGAACGAGGTCGCGTAGGCTGGCCAGGCGCGCCGCGGGGTCGCGGTCGTCGGCGAAGGGGGCCGGGCCAGCCATGGCGGGGAGGACATCCTCAGATCGGGCAGCATCGCCGGTCTGTCCATCAGCTTCGAGCCTCTCGACCTCTGCGGAGGAAGGCAGTGTTGTATGGTGAGTTCGTGGCTGTGCGAACGAGTCTCAGATGACCCCTCGTAACAGTGCGCTCGGACCGAGCCCAGAGCGGGGGAGGCTCAGCGTCGCCACGACGGACCCAGCCTGCCTCGCACAGCCAACTCCAGGCGAGCTCTGGCCGCTCTCAGGGCGTCTTCGCCATCTCCATCTTCCATCCACCTCCTGGAGTGGCCAAAGGAGGTGAACGACTGCCCTGGATGGAACCGGGAAGGGACGACTGACCAGGAACGAGGAAAGTTGAGCACGCTTCGTTTCGCCTTCGCGTCGGCGGTCTGACCGCGGCCCTGCAGCCTGTCCTTCGCGTCATCCACCTCCCGTCACAATGACCATGGCCCTTCGCGCCACCACCCTCCGGACGGCCCCTTGCCTGCCTGCGCGGCGCTCCGCCGCCGTCCCCGCGGCGAGTCTACTGCTCGATCGAGGTCAGAGCAGGCGGTCGATGTGAGAAAGATTCGATAAACACCCCACGCGACGTCATATTCTTGCCGAGATAGACGAGAAAAGTTTGGAGAGGAGCGCCCGAGATCGGCTGACCCGGGCCTGATCTCTCTCTCCTCGGCCTTCCGACTAGATTCGCGGCTCGACCACGGCCGCGAAACGCATGATGCCGTGCTTGGGAGCCGGGTGGGGGCCCTCGCACCTTCCCTCCGACGCTGGCGGGACAATCATGCCCGCATCGACGGTCGCCGACCCGCCACCGCTGCTGGTTCCCTTCAACTCCCGCTGCCGCTTCCACTGCTTTCGCGCCGGGTCGCTCACCCACTCCCCCACCTCTGCCCCGCCTTTCAACGTCCGCAGCGCTGCGTTGCCGTCCGCGCGACTTCCGAGCAGGACACCCGCGCTGCTGTCGTCGGCGTGACGATGTTCGCTACACTTGCCCAGGCTGGCAACGCTGCGGCAGCCAACGAGGTCATGGGCCAGGTCGCCGATGGCCGCCTTGGCACCATCCTCACGCTGTTCGTGCCCGTCCTCGGCTGGGTGCTGTTCAACGCCCTGGGTCCTGCCCAGAACCAGCTCGACAACATGAACCAGAAGGCCAAGGGCCGCAAGGGTGTCGTCGCTGGTGTCGCCGGTCTCTCGGCGCTCGGCCTCGCTGGCCAGGCCGACGCCGCCACCGAGGTCATGGGCCAGGTCGCCGATGGCCGCCTTGGCACCATCCTCACGCTGTTCGTGCCCGTCCTCGGCTGGGTGCTGTTCAACGCCCTGGGTCCTGCCCAGAACCAGCTCGACAACATGAACCAGAAGGCCAAGGGCCGCAAGTAGAGTGTGGCATGTGTGGGGAAGCATGTGCGGAGTGTGCCGGGTGAGTGTGGGCCGGCGGAAACTGAAAAGGAAATGTGCAGCGGCACCATTACCGGCACAGCCAGAGAAGCAAGCAGCGGCAGCGGCAGCTCTCGTAATCTCCCACGAATCAGGTAGGGCTGGGGTCTACGTCAGGGTTGGATCAGGTTGAGGAATCCCTCACACACCTCAACGTGCTTCTCAGCTCCCCTCCCCTGTCAGCTCGCGGAGCAGCCAGACGTGCTCCGCAGGTGTCCCGAACCTCCCCCCCCGCCCGCCCGTGGTAAGCCACCGCTCGAGCTCGGCCTCAAGGTCGCGGGCCTCGTAACGCTCAGCCGCCGCGCACACGGCCTGCGTTGAGGCGTCCTCGGCGGCGGCGAGGGCGGCGTTGAGGTCGAGGACGCGCGACGCAGCTCCGCCACCGCTCCCCTCGACGACGAGCTGCCGTGGCGCGGCCGCGGCGAGGGCCCGCGCTATCCAGCGTGGCAGGCCGGCCTCCGCCGCATGTATCCGTGCGTGGGCCCGCAGCGCGCGCAGTGCTAGGACCAGGCTGAGGAGCTCGGCAAGAACGCGCGCGAGCGTGGGATCCACGTGCTGCAAGAGGCCTAGCCCGTCCTCGTCGCGGGCCGCGGCGACAAGCCCAGCAAGCGACCGTACGGCCCACGCGACGCGCTGCCCCCGCACAAGGGCGGCGAGGCGCGCGCCCTCGAGGCGCAGGGCGGCGGCGGCACGGGCGTGCCCTCCCGTCGCGCCGACGATGGCCGCGCGGCTGGCGTACAAGCCTCCCCCCGCGGTGGACGGAGAGGTACCCTTGCCGCTGCCCGGAGCGACGAGCGCCGCAATGGCCGTGTCTGTCATCCGAGCCGCCTCGGCCAAGAGGGGCGACGCCACAGCCGACCACGTGCCCCCGGACGCATCCCGGAAGATGCTGTCCCGGCGGGCGTCCCCCGCGGGGGCCTCGGCGATGCGGCAAAGGTCGCGAAGAGCAAGGGCGCCAACGAGCGGGGGTGCTCGGGCGGGCCCGCCGCCTGGGCCAAGGCAGGCGACGAGGGGCGCGAGGGGCGGGGGCGGCGGGGCGCCCCAGGTGTCAGCCGCGGGTGTGGGGAACGTCTGTCCTTCCGTCGCGACGACCTCGGCGAGAAGGGCGGCCATCTGGAGCGAGAACGACGCCACGATCGTAGACGGAACGAGGGTCGCGAGGTCGGCGAGGTCGGGGGCGCCGCGGAGGCCGAGCCGGCCCGCAGCGGCAACGCAGGCAGCGGAAACGGCGGCGAGGGCGAGGGCGTCCGAGGCAGCGGCAGGGAGCCGGGCCCGGACCCGCAGGTAACGCCGCTGGTCGAGGGGAGGAAAGGACGCAACGAGGCCGCCACCGAGAGCGTGGCGCGTCAGGTGCAGGAGGGAAAGGACGCAACCGACAACGAGAGCGGGGCTTAGGCCAGCACCACCGACGGCCCAGACGACGCTGGCAGCCGCCACAGCAGACGTGGCGAGGAGCGCCGCCGCCTGCACCGGCCGCGCGGGCGCCGCGCGAAGAGCCACCAGCGCCACGGGGAGCAACGACTCGGGGATCGACACGACCCAGTCGGGCAGCGAGTCGGCAGTGGGGGGGGGGGCAGGGCGCCCGCCGACCTCGCCCTCGCCGCCGAAGGCGAGGGCCGCGGCGTGGGCGAGGACGGCAGGGGCTTGGGTCGCCCATAGCGGCAGAATGCGAAGGGCGAGGCCAGGAGACAGCAACGTCATGATGGACTGCGAGTGAAAGATGAGCGGGAGATGGGCGTGAGGCGGTTAGGTGACCAGGATAGGGCGGGGGAGCGACGGCCGGGCCGCTGCAGACAGCGTTTCGGTCCTTCGGCCCCTCCCGGTCGCTGGAGGAGCGCTTCGAGATCTCCCCGTAGCTCGCGGTGCGCGTCTCGCAGCCTTCTCCCCTCACTCATCCGTCCTCCATCCCGCGACTCCGCTCCGCTCGCCTGAACCGGACGGAGCGCGCTGGGCGGCTCGAGGAGGACAGCCGCGGCGGCGCCGACCAGGGCGCCATGGTAGAGCAGGCCGCCGACGCGCCGGTACAGGCAGGCATCAAGCACCTCTTCGGGTACGGCGGCATGCATGGCCGCGAGGTCGGGTCGCGGGGGGCCGGCCAACCAGACCGCGCGAGCGGCGGGGGTGCGATGAGGGGTGAAGAGTGGGTAGGCGACGGGGCGGGTGGCCACGCCAGGTGCTTCCCCCTCGGCCGGGCAAAGGCTGGGAGGGGGGCCGGGCGCTGGTGGGTTCGCAGCCGGGGGCGGGGGGAGGGGGGTCGGTTCTAAATGCTCTACTCGATCGACCGATCTCCGTCCGCCGCTCAATGTCCATCTCTTCGCAGTCCATCTCTTCGCGTCGCCACACCCTCGATCGTGTACTCTAGATCTTGCCGAGGCGGCGCAGCTGTGCCCAGGGAGGAGGAAAAGCGGGATACGGGTCGGGGTCGTGAGGCGGAGCGAGAGCGGGGCGCGGCGGGAGGCAAGAGCCGCTGGGGGCAAGCCGCGCCCCCTTCCCATCCTCACTCCCTTGCCTTGAACCGCTGAACGCGCTTCCGTTTCGATCTCCGGTGCCGCGCCATCTTCGCCACCCGTTTCCGCTTCGTCGAGTCCATGCGCAAGGCGGGGGCGGGGACGGGGGCGGGGGGAGCGACGGGCTGGACAACAACACCAGATGGGGGCGGGTCGGCGGCGAGGGAGCCGGCGGCGCCGTCGGGCCACCGTAGCTCCCCGTGCGCCGCCGAGGGGAGCCAGAGCGGCGTCGGGCGGAACGACGTGGCACCAGAAGTCGAGCATTGGAGCGCCGAGAAGAGGCGTCCGAGCCCGGCGGGGCAGCGAGCAGGTGCCACGTCCCGCCCACCGAGGCCGCCCGCCGCGCCGGCCACCGCTGCCCCGACGCGGGACCCGGCCGCCCGCCGCGCGGCCCGCAGCAGAGCCGACACGAGAACGTTCGCCCGCGGGAAACCCGGCGGCTGGCGTTCAATACGGGCTGGGGCGGTGAATGCGCTGCAACGGCCGGGTCGGCCAGGAGGTCACGAGTATGATAAACGTGGCACGAGACAGCGTTCTGAGCAACCGCTCCCGTCCCTCGCCCGGCAAACTGGACAGCTTCGCAATCAACGTTTATTTGCGAAGACTCCGGGAGGCGCTGACAGCGATCCAGCTCGGGACGCAGTCGTCGACGATCGCGGGGCCCACGTCGCCGGCGCGGGCCCCGCGCCGAACGATGACGGGCTTCGCCGCCCCGGCCCGTTGCATGGCGGTGACCTTCGCGTCGTATTCTCCCCCTTCATCCTCCCCGCCCCCCTCATTTGCTCCCTCGCTGCCCCCCACCCGATGCGCCAGCCTCGTCCGCCGCGCTCGCGACCTCGGCCTCGCCCGTGCCACGACGGCCGCGCCCCGCGCCCCCCCCCCTCCCCCCCGGCCCGATGACGACGATCATAATCGGGCCACTGCGATCCGTTCGCGCGTTATCGCTACCACCACCACCGCCGCCAATACCGACCGCAATCACGACGGTCGTCGCCCTCCCCGCGTCATCCTTGACGTCGAGGGGATGAAGTGTGGGGGGTGCAGCGCGGCGGTGCAGCGCCTCCTGGAGAAGGACGCGCGTGTTGGCTCCGCCGCTGTCAATCTACTCACGGGCGTGGCGGCCGTCACGCTGACGGTCGGCGGCGATGGGGGGGGGTCGACGGGGCCGGGGTCTGGATCCGAGGCGGACGCCGACGGCGCGGCGGCCCGCAACCTCAACGCGACGGCGACCGACCTGGCCGCGACCGTGGCTCGGGCGGGTTTCCCCGCCACCGCTCGCCCCGCCCTTGCCGCCGCCGACGCCGCCGCGTCTGGCCTGGATCCGGGCTTCGACCCTGCCGCCCTTGCGGCCCGCCGCGCCCAAGAGGTGGAGCGGGCCACTCGCGACGTGGTCCAGGCCTGGGCGCTGGCCGCTGTGTGCTGCGCTCACCACGCGGGGCACGTGCTGCACTTTCTGGGCGAGACGGCGTCGCGCTCTTTCCCTCTCCGTCTCTCTCCCCATCTATCTGTCTCCCTGTCTCTTGCTCCCCTGTGCTCACCCTCCCTCTCCCCGCTCGTTCTCCCCTCACCCCAACCCAGGCGCCCACTCGCTCGCCCACTCTCCCCTTCTTGCCGCCTTCTCCAACCCCGCCGTCGCCGCCGCCGTGGGAACCCTCGCCCTGGCGGGTCCCGGGAGGCCCCTGCTGACTGACGGACTGGGGCAACTCGTGCGGGGAGCCCCAAACATGAACTCTCTCGTGGCCCTTGGGTGCGGCGCGAGCTTCGGCGCGGGCGCGGCGGCGGCGGCCTTCCCCGGGCTGGGGTTGGGGGGCGCGGGAGGCTTCCTGGAAGAGCCGGCGATGCTGCTCGCGTTCGTGCTGCTGGGGAGGGCGCTTGAGACCAGGGCGCGGGCGCGGGCGTCCGAGGACCTGGTGGCGCTGGGCAGGCTGCTGCCGGCCGAGGCGCGCCTGGTGGTGGACCCGGGCGGAAAGCCGGGCGAGGCCCCGCGGCCGCTGTCCGACTACCTGCGGGGAGAGGCGGGCCTGGAGACGTTGGTGCCGCTGGAGCAGGTACGCCCGGGGGACCTGGTGAGGGTGCTGCCAGGGGAGACGATCCCTTGTGACGGCCGCGTCGTGGCCGGGCGGGGCGCGTGCGACGAGTCCTTGTTGACGGGGGAAGCCGTGCCGGTGCCCAAGGGGTGGGCCGCGGGCGAGATCGAGGGCGAGAGCGCGGCGGAGGGCGACGCCAAAGGCCCGTCGGGCCCCGTCGGGTGGGGCGGCGCCGACGTCCTCAGTGCCTCCGCTGCCGATGCCGACTCGCCCGACGCAGATGGCCGCCTCGCCCGCGCCCGCGTCGTCGCCGGCACCGTGGTGTACGAGGGAGCTCTCGTCGTCCGCGCCGAGGCCACGGGCGCTGGGAGCCGCCTCGCTGGCGTTGGGCGCCTGGTCGCGGACGCTCAGCAGCGCCGCGCTCCGTCTCAGACGGTCGCCGACCGTGTTGCCGGAGGATTCTGCTGGGCCGTGCTGGGGGCTTCCGCCCTCACGTTCGCCTTCTGGGCCACGCCTGCGGCATTGGCGCCGTTCGGCGTGTCGGGATCTGCCCTCTTTCCGGGCGCTGTTGACGCTTGGGTGTCAGGCGAGGCGGCCAAGGCCGCCGCCCATGCCACCGCCGATGCCATGTCGGCGGGCATTGCGGGTGGGGCATTGGACATCGTCGACGTCATCGCCCCCTCGCCCATCCTTCTCGCCGTACGCCTCGCGGTGGATGTCCTCGTCGTCGCCTGCCCCTGCGCCTTGGGGCTCGCGGCTCCCGCGGCTGTCCTCGTCGCCACCGGGACCGGGGCACGGGGCGGGATTCTCGTCAGGGGCGGAGATGTGCTCGAGGCTCTCGCGCGAGTCGACAGCGTTGTTCTCGACAAGACCGGGACCCTCACCCGAGGACGCCTGACCGTGGTGGGGGCGTCGGGTGCCGAGGGTCTCGACCTTGCATGGTGTCTGCAGGCCGCGGCGGCGGTCGAGGGTGCCTCGCTACACCCTGTGGCTCGGGCTCTGCGGGAGACAGCCACGTCGAGCCGCGGTGGCGACGACGACGACGCTGACGTCGAGCCCCTCGAGGCCCGCGACGTCGTCGCGGAGCCGGGACAGGGCGTGGCCGGGACGGTGGCGCCACGGGGCTCAAGTTCCGGGGCTGGCGTCCGCGTAGCCGTCGGCCGCGCGGGCTGGGCTGCAGCCCAGGTCGCTGCTGCGTCGACCCAGAGCGCGGTCGACGCTTGGGCGCGCGCTGCCACCGACCTCGAGGCTACGACCGTCCGGCAGGCGTCGTCGTCGCCGTCGTGTGAGTCCGTGTCAGGCGTCGACGTTACCCTCGTCCATGTTGCCGTGGGCGCTGGCGGCAGAGGGGTTGTTCCGGACGCGTGGCCGGGCGGACCGGCGGCTTGCGTGGCGCTGAGGGATGAGCCCCGTCCCGACGCATTGTGGACCGTATCCGAGCTGCGCGACCGGCTCGGGATCGACGTGCGTGTCCTGTCTGGAGATGGTGAGGCAGCGACGCGGGCTGCTGCCATTGCCGCCGGCGTTGTCGCCGCTGGCGCACCCGACGACCCCGACGACCCTCGCGTCGGATGGGGCGCGACCCCCGCCGGCAAGGCCGACGCTGTCGCTGCCCTGAAGGCGCGTGGTCGCGTCGTGTGCATGGTCGGGGACGGAGTCAACGACGCCCCCGCCCTCGCCAACGCCGATGTCGGCGTTGCCCTCGCCTCGGGCGCCGCTGCCGCGGGTGAGGCCGCCGGCGTCGTCCTCCTCGGCGACGACGCAGTCGCCGGCGACGCCGACGGGCGCCACCTAGCCCGCCTCGTCGAGGCCATCGACCTCGGCCGGGACGCCGCCGCCACCGTCCGAACCAACCTGGGTTGGGCCCTCGCCTACAACGCCGTCGGCCTGCCCCTCGCAGCGGGCGCGCTGCTGCCCTCCTTCGGCATCGCCCTGGATCCCGCCGCTGCGGGTGGGATGATGGCGCTGTCGAGCGTCGCGGTCGTCACCAACTCGCTCCTCCTGCGGGCGCGGGCCGAGGTGCGGCGGGGGGGGGAGGGCTCGCTCATGGGGGGGGGGGGGAGCGCGGACAGTTGGGCAAGTGAAGCGCGGCCTCGCTCGCCCCTGTGCCACCAGTGGCCCTCGTCTCCCGCGACCCGGTTGCCACCCGGCGACCACCGACCGCGACCCGCTGCGCGACCCGAAAGGCTCCTGGAGGGCGCCCGGCGTGCGCCGACGGGGCGCCGGGTTTCACGGGCTTTTCGCGCCCGCCAACCCCCTCAGCTCGACTTGGCAAGTTGTTTCGATCGAGTGATCGTCTCAATAGATAGGATGAATGGCTCGACGACGCGTGGGAGACGCCCCGTGGCTGAGAGCTCCGACGACAGCGCAGCTGGTCTCGCCGGGGCAGGCAAACTGGGCGCCCGCGCCTCGCTCAATTGCAAGAAGGACCGCTACACCCCAAATGGGAGCACGCCCAACTCCGAGGGGCGCCATCGCGCCAAGCGCGTCGTCCGCGGCCGGCGGGGGGATGAGGCCAAGGACGCCCACGACGCAACCACGACCACGTCGGAGAGTGGCCGCCGACCCAACGGCGACCACCGGGCCGCCGTCTTGGAGCCCCCATCTCGCCGACCCAGCTCGGATTCGAGCTCCGCCCCTGCGGCAGAGCTCGCCACCGCCTTCGCCGGAGAGGGCAGCGTCGCGCGCGAACCCCACTTGTCCCTTTCGGTGTTTCCCCATTACCCGCTCCCGGCCGGCGCCGTCCGAAAGGGAGAGTACTCGTGCGCTCTAGTGAACGGTCTGGGGAAGCGTTTTTTACTCCAGGCGCGAGAAGGGAAGGGAGCGGCGGAGGCGGCAGGGGCGGGGGGCGCCGGCCCCTCCCTCCCGCCCTTCCTCCCAGCGCCCCCTGACGGTCTGACCAGCAGCCCCCCGCCGTCCCCGGACACACACGCAGGGCCGTCTCCACGTGTTCTCGACCGTTGCTGTCTTTCACTCGGCCCTCTTTGGCGTGGCATCCTCCCAGCGCACCCTCGGCCTCCCGCTCGGGCAAATTACGTCCATCCAGCGGGCGCGTACCATGGGCCTGCCCAATGCCATCGAGCTGGTGTGCGCAGGCCGCAAGCGCGCCTTCACATCGTTCCTGCGGCGCGAGGACGCCTTCAACACGCTAACGCGGGCCTGGGCCGAGGTGAGCCCCTATGGGCGCCTGGCAGGCGTGGGGATCGGGGACCCACGGGAGAATGAGCGGTCACATGGGCGGCAACGGCGGCAGCGCAAGCCATCGACGTCCAGCCCGGATTCTCATGCCTCGCGCCATGACGCCGACGGCGATGCTGACAATCACGACGACGGCCATGCCGTCAACTTTACCACGCCCATCGGCGACGGGACGGGGCAGGGGGTCATGCCCAGCCCATGGGGGCCAGGAGAAGGAGAGGACACCCTGCCCTCGACCGACTCGGGGCTGACATCGACGTCGAACAAGGTCACTCCCGATCCCGCGTCCGCTGTCAACTCGACGCAATCAGAAGTATTCGAGGACCCCCAGGAATGCCCCGTAGCTCGGGCGGCAAGGGGTGCACTGGGGACAGCCTCGCTGGTGGCGGCCGCCCTCGGCCTCCGGGGCGGGCGTGGCTTGGATGATGTGTGCGATAACGAGATGGACCCCATGGCGGGCGTGCCCGTGCCTCTGCCTCTTCCGCAAAAACGCGGATCGGATCTCCTGCGTGGCGTCTCTGACTCAGGCGCGGTGTCTGGGCAGGGCCACTACGCTGTCAAAAGCGACGGGCGGCGGTTGTCGCGGGCCCGGTCAGAGTCGGTCAATGTCATAAATAGCCACGCCAAGGGCGGCTTCGACGACAACGACGAAAACACCTCTGACGTTGCGACGGAGCTATTTTCGGCCGACCCCTCCAGGGATGACGACGCCCTCCCGACCAAGCCCCCCCCTTGGGCCCTCAACGGGGCCGACCCTTCCAAGGAGCGCGTGCTCGCCTGGCCCCTCCTGCGGGGGGACCCCGGCGTGCCCCCCCCGCTCCCCAACGGGGCGGATCCCTCCCTCGCCATGGAGCCAGTGCTGTGCGGCTCGACCTGCGCCGACGACCTGCCGCCCGAGGGCAACAAGCGCGCCGCCCGCCTCCCTGACACTGCCGGTGGCGGCAAGGAGGACCTCATTCCCCTCACACTCGAGGAGTTCGCCACTCGGTGCCTCTCAGACAACGGTTCTGGAGGCCCTGTGGGCGAGGGCCCGGCGGCAGGCGACCCGTGGTGGCCCCGGCACCACGTTGGGCTCGGCCACACCGACGTGCGATGCTCGCCGTGGCGGTGGGACCGGGCTGTGCACTCACTGCGCCAACTCGAGTTCTCGGCGCCTAGCAAGGGACCCATCGGCCCAGCCTTCACTCGATGCATCGCGGTGCAGCGATGCCGGGCCTTTGCCGACCGTGGCCACTGGTGGGCGGCCAAGCCCAGCGATGTCTCCCAGCTAGGCGCCAAGCTGGGTGACGACAGGGACCAACGGAATGCGGCCATCGTGCTGTGCGCCGAACAGCGCATGCTTGACGTGCCCTTTGGCGATGCCTTCCGCGTCGAGACGAGGTGGACCTTTGCTGAGGCCCGGGGCCGCGGGTGCCGGGGCCTCGCCGCCCGTTGCTGGGTCCGCGTCGTCTTCGAGCGGCCCGTGTGGGTGCGTGGGGCGATCGAGACGGGGGTCAAGACCGAGACGCGCAAGAGCGCCTGCTCCATGATCGACGAGATCCGGGCCGAGGCACGGCTCATGCACGCCAACGAGGAGAATGAAAGCGAGCCTCTGAGCGGGGCCGAGGACGAGGCGTCTGAAGATGCGAGCGAGGCCGAGGCGCGCCGGGCCGAGGAGGAGGCCACGGCGCGCTTTATCGCCTCGCTCCCGGCGGCCAAGCGGGCTATGGCGCGGCGCATGCTGGGACGCGACGATTCTGGGGGCCGGTCGGGCCGTGGCCGCCTTGAGTCGACGACGTCGAGGGTTGCTGTTTCCCCTCTCTTCGCCCCGGAAAAGTGGGTGGATGCCGCCCATCGGACCTTCGCCCTTTGGACGGGCGGGGTGCCGCCCGAGGCGCCCTCCGCGTCGGCCTCCCTCTCGCGCTCCGAGGGTAAGGCCAGGGGGCTCAACCGGGCGGTGGGTGTCAAGCAGCGGCCCGCGGGCCCGCGCACCCGGATGGGCGCTCGGCTGGCGGTTCCCTCTCTCGCCATGCCTCCTCTCGCCGGGGGGCGCTGGAACCCGCTCCCGAGCTGGTGGGTCCGTGTCAAGACCCCGCGGACCAATCTATCTTGGCTCACGCCCCGTCTCGCCGCTGCGGGTTCCGCAGGGGCAGAGCGGCTGCGATTTCACGTCTCGTTCCTCTTGGTCGTCTGCCTCGTACAGACCGTGGCGATCCTGTGGCTTTTGGGCCTGCGCATTCGCATTGGGACCGCCCCCGGCTCCGTCCTGGGCTCCGCCCACGCCGTCGGCCTGTGGGGGGTGGGGGGCGCAGCAGATGGGGGCCAGGCCGCCGCTGTCGAGGCCATCGCTGCCCTCGTGGCCCAGGGCGATGAGACAACGCTGCGCGTCCTGGTGACCGCCCTGGCGCGAGCTTTGTGACGGTGAGACGACCCAGTCTCACTGGTGCGTGACGGATGATAATTCAAAAGAATACCCCAGCACCAACCCCCGAGGCGCGTCCCTCACACGTGCACTCAGGCGCGGAGCGCACCCGGCGCTGGAGCATCCGCAGCCACCCGCACCCAGACCCCCCCTTCCTGCGCCACGCACTGGTGAACCGGGAGGTCCCGCGGCTTCGCCCTGCCCGAGTCTGACATGGCGGCCAGGGCCTTGCGCGGCACGGTGTCGCCAGGGCACCACCGCTGCACTTGCCCACCAGGCAGGAAGTACCGGCTGCCGTCCAGGGGTGACTCGATCGCCCAAAGTGGCCCCCCGGACCCGGTGGGCGAGGGCACGGCGACGATGGGCCCGTCGATCAGGGGGTAGCCAAAGGCGGTGGAGGAGGCGTCGACGGCAACGAGGAGGTCGGACGAGGCTAGGCTGCCCGGCCCGCCGGCGGGCGCGGCGGCCGTCGACCCCTCGGGGACGCCCGCAGGCGTGGGAACGTGAAGGACGACGAGGTCGCGGCCGTTCACCTCAGCAACCCGGCGGAGACCGCCGGTTTTGTCTCCTCGCGCAGCGAGGTCGCTCAGCCCGCAGACTCGTGTCCAGCCCTCGCCGGCAAGGGCCACCGTGGCCGAGGACGACGGGGTGGACCCCGGGGACCTCCCCACGCCGAGATTCTCTTGCAGGGAAGAAGAGCCCCGCTTCCGATCCTTCTTGGGGGCGGTGGGGGTCTGGGGAGGGGATCGAGGGGGCGGTTGGGATGGGAGGGCGGGGGGGGTCTAGGGTGGAGTTCGGGTTGACGGCGTTGGGCGGCTCGGCGAACGAGAGCCTTGCGTAGGTCACCGCCTCACTGCGGTTGTTTTTGTGGCGCGCGTGGAGCTAGAATCCCGCACAAATAGTCGTGACGAAGTCTTGCCTTCTTTCCCGCGCCAAAACCTGAGCCAGCTTCAGGAGAGACGTCGCGGGGGCGCACCGGGACCGACCCCGCCCAGCCGAGCTTAAGGGTGACCGTCCTCTTCGGGGCGGAAACGCGGCCACGGACGACGCTGAATGACTGAAAACTGCTGCTCGACATTGCGTCAGCAACCAGGTCGACCAGGGTGGGACTTGGGCCGTGGAAAGTCCTATCCTCGGGCGAGGGGTCGGCCGAGGACGGCCAACCTCTTCAGAGGAAGGTTTCGGGGCAGATAACGACCCCGAACGCGTAATCCGCTTGGGAGCGGCTGTTGCGAGTCAATCCTTATGGGTAAGGGGTACCACGAAGCCCCGTGGACCTTCAAAGGGAGGCGAGCAGGTGGGCGAAGCCAGAGTCATGTCGGCCGCCCCTGGCAGGCCGCTGCTGGCACGCTTTTCGGTCGCGTCTCACGACCTCGCGACAGTGTGTTCTGTACCTTTTTTTCATACCTTATCCACCTTAAATTGTCAACAGGGCACTCTACCAGCTGAATCTCGTGCCCGTCGCCGAGGCCCGCCGCTGGCTGCCGCCTGACCTGCCCATTGTGGAGGCCTTTGGGCACACCCTCGGAGGCTTGTACCTCGCGCGCTACGACGACAGCCCATGCGGCGCCTTCGATGAGGCCGTCGTGCTGGCGGGGCTCGTGTGGGACGGGCCTCTGTCTTCGGCATGGGCGGGCCGCGTCTATGTCGACGCCCCCGAAGCGCGCGACCACGGCCGCCGGTGCGTCGGCCTGCCGTCGCGCCTCGCCTCCTTCGCCACGGGGGAAAACGCAACCGTCCAACTGCCGTCCTCCTCCTCCTCCATCGTGAGTGGGGCTGCGGTGGACGCGTGGACGGGCCGCCGCAGGGCGCCCCGGCCCGTGGGCGTGGGGGCGCCTTCATGGTGGCGGGCCCAGGCGCGTCCCTGGGGCCACCGCGATGCCAGGCCTGCTGGAGCGCCCCAATGCCCCCTGTGGCCCGAGAGGAGAGGGGGAGGAAGACGGCACGACGGAGCGGAGGTCTTGACCTCGTCCGCGCCGTCTCAGACTCCGCAAGTGGGCCCCGACGGACACCGCGGCGGCCCACCTACAGTCGACGACGGCCTCGTCAGCCTCCGCGTGGTCGGCCCAGCAGGCGTCGGCCTCTCTCCCTGCGGGCATGGCGAGGTCGCCGCTCTCCGCGTACCCCCTGCTCGACCCCCACTCCAGTGGCCCGGACCGCGCCTCAAGCTCAGTCTGCCCAGTTTCAGCGGTCGCACCCCGGATGTGCCCCGTCTCCTCTGGTACGCTTGCGACCTCACAGCACGCATCCGTCTCTCGGCACCTGTGGTCGTCGAGCGACTCCCGCCCGCGCCCGCGACCTCCGGCGCCCCGCGGCACCCCGAGGACGTCGGGGGCATCCTAGGGGGGCGACCGCTGATCTGCCTCCGCTTCGACGACATGTCGTTGCGTGTGGAGGAGCCCGCCCCGCTCGCGACGGGGAGGGACCAGGGGCGGACGGGCCGCCGGGGGGGGCGCCGGGCCGCGCAGCCGGTGCCCGCCTGACACGGAGGAGGACGAGGAGGAGGAGGCTCTCGAGGGCGGGCGGGCGACGACGACGACGCCGCGCGAATGAAAATCTCTCCTTTGATCCCCCGGCGACCCCGCCCCCCCCCTCCCTCTCCTCAGAGGTCGACCACCGACAGGTCCATCCGCGCCCGCCACGAGCCACCCGCCTCCACCTCGATCGGCTTCACGGCTGCCCCCTTTTCCACGCAGCAAAACTCCTTGTAGCAATCTTCCATGCTCGTCCAGGGCGACCAAACGATCGTGTCGGACCACCCCTCGCTTGCCACGGCAACGGCGGCGCCCGTGCCCACCTCGAGCTCGCAGTAGTCGCCCGCGTCGACGTACACCGAGTCGACCGGCCCAGAGAAGGTCACGGCGTCGCGCGTCTCAGACGCACTCGGCGGGTTGTTCGCGTCGACCGTCTTGTCGAGGTACGTCTTCCCCTTGAGGCCCGTGACGCGCGCCTTGTCGATGCCGGCGACCTCAAAGTAGGTGTGCAGGGCAGACGTGAAGGAGAAGGGGGCGTCCCCCTCGTTGAGCACCCGGAAGTCGGTTCTGAGGGTCTCTCCATGCAAGGTGACGGTGTAGAGGACCTTGAACTTGCGCCCCGGCCACATCTTCTCGGTGTAGTCCGAGGGAGACAGGACGAGCTGCACCTCCGGGTCGGCCTCGTCCGGCTGGGGGTCGGCAGAGGTGGCGGCCACGTCCCAGTCGAGGTTGCGGGCGAAGCCGTGCTGCTGCATGTCAGGTCCGGGGCCAAACTGGGGGAAGCAGTGGGGGATACCGCCGGAGATGGGCTTGGACTTGTCGAACTTGGCGTCGGGCCGGCAGTAGAGGACCTCGGAGCCGTTGGCCTGCTTCCAGGAGAGGACGGTGCCGCCAAAGAGGGCGATTTCGGCCGAGGCGCCGCACGCGTGGGTGAGGCGGACGGAGGGGAGGCCCTCGCGGCCGGCGAGAATCTCGACGGACCCGGGGATGCCGAACTTCGACTGAAGGGCGGCGATATCGGGGCCGGCGGCGGCGGCGACGGAGGCGCGGGGGGTGTAAGCTTTGGCGGCGAGGCGGCCGACGAGGGGGGCGGTGGCGCGGCTTTTGGGGCCGACATGGGGGGGGGCGGAGCGCGCCGTCGCGGCCGACGTGCGGGGCGTGGGGGCGGCCACGCGAGTCGCGACGAGGGAGGAGGCCATAGCGATCGACGACATCTGCGTAACCCGACGCTGGGAGGCGAGTTGGGCGACGGACGATTGGCGGAGGACGGCGAGCTTCACCCCGTTTTTTTAGACTTTTTCGGAGGTACACGGCGGATTCTATGGGATACAGACGAGTATATACTGATCCCTCGCCTATCCGATGGCAGTGAGGCGAAGAGGAAGCTCGGGAGGGCTGGCGGGGGGGAAAAGACAAGGGCCGACAGGCGTTGCGAGGGCGGTCGCGCGAGACGAGGAAGAGAGCGAGCGAGGGACCCACGGAGCTCGACTCCGAAGATTTTGGACTTCGAGAAAAGATATTATTCTTCCTCCACTCTGCACATTCGATCCTTCCCGCTCGATGCGGTAAGGAGCGGAAGCGTCAGCGGCAACGGGCCCCAACCTCGTCACGGCCCCAACCTCGTCGGCCGCCTGCGCCGTCGGCCCGTCCCCCCTCCCCCCCTCCCCCCCGCCCCCGCCGTCGGCGATGCGCGGCGGAGCCAGACGACTCTCGCCGCGCCCTTCCAGCCCTGGAGGCCTCTCTCGACGCCCTCCTCGCCGGCGCCTTGCAGAGGGGGGGGAACCTCACCTCCGACGGCTCCGGCCCTCGCCCCCACTGGCCCACCGTCGCCGCGCTGCTGGCCGATCTCGGCGCCGACGCCGAGGCCGGTCTCCCCTCGCCCGCCGCCGTCCGCGCGAGCCGCGACCGGCACGGGTCCAACGCCCGCCCCGCCCGGCCACCCCTCGCGGCCGCGGCGGCCCTCCGCACCGCCCTCGCCGACCCCACCCTCGGCGTCCTCGTCGCCGCCGGGGCCGCGTCGCTCCTGCTCGAGCGGGACGACGGCGGGTCTCTCGACGGGGCGGCGGTCCTCGCCGCGGTGGCGGTCTGCGCCTCGGTGTCGGCGGGGGCCGCCCTCCGGGGGGACGCGGCCTTCCGGGAGCTGGAGGCGGCCGCGAGGGCGGGGCTGGGCGAGGCGAGGGTCGCGCGCGGGGGCCACCGCGCTCCCGTCCTCCGCCTGCCCCCCGAGGACGTCGTGGTGGGCGACGTGTGTCGGCTATCGGCCGGCGACGTCGTCCCCGCCGACGCCGTCGTCGTGACGACGACGGGGGGCGGGCCGCTGGGGGTCGACGAGTCGGCGCTGTCGGGAGAGGCGCACGAGGTCCTCAGGCCGCCCGCCGAGGCCGACTCCCCACCGGCGGCAACGTCCGTCGTGTTTTCTGGGTCCACCGTGGTGTCGGGGGAGGGCTCCGCCGTCGTGGTCGCCGTGGGCCCGCGGTCGCGCGCGGGAAGTATCGCGGCGGCGACGATGGCGGCGGCCGACGAGGCCGCGACGGGGGCGCGCGGGGCAGGCTCGCTGGAGGAACGGCTCGGGCGCGCGGCGGCCGCGCTCGGCGGGGTCGGCGCCGCGGCGGCCCTCGCCGTCTTCGCTGTGGGCGCAGCGCGGGCCCTCGATGACTCCGCTGCGCTCGTCCCGCCAGGGTCTCCCGCGTTGGACGTGATGGGCGCCGCGGCGCCCGACCTCGCGGCCGCCGCCACCGTCGCCCTCAGCGTCTTGGTCGCGGCCGTGCCCGAAGGACTGCCTGTGGCGGCGGCCTTGGCCCTTGCTTACTCGGCGCGGACGATGGGAGATCGGCACGGCGTGCTTGTCCGGCGGCCAGGGGCGGTCGAGGCGCTCGGTCGGGTCACCCTCCTCCTCAGCGACAAGACGGGCACTCTGACGGCGGGCAGGCAGGTCGCGGCGCGGCGCTGGGAGGGCGTCGACCTCGCCATCGAGGGGAGCGGGCCGCTGATGCCGGCTCCGCATAAGCTGCGCGAGCTCTCTGCGGGGCCAGGGGGGCTCTTGATCCGGGCGGTCGCGCTGTGCTCGTCCGTTGAGGTTACTATCCCGCGCAATGGGCAGACGCCCCGTCTCGCCGGGCCAAACACCGAGCTAGCCCTCTGTCGAATTGACATCGGAGGAGACGGCGACGAAGATGCTGTCGAGGCCGAGGCCGTTGCCCGTTTCGTCGCTGCCAGGGCAGGCTGGCGCATCTCTGACGCCGCGCCCTTTTCCAGCGACGCCAAGACCATGGGCGTCGTGGTCGCACCCGAAGACGAATCATCCTCGGATCCCGGCGGAACTCTGATCCTCAAGGGCAGCCCCGAGGCCGTTCTCGCGCGGTGCGCATCCGTTCTCGTCTCTGACGTGACTACAGCTCTGACCATTGACGGCCGCCGCCGGCTGCTGGCCTCGGCCGACGCAAGCGGGCTTCGCGTCCTGGCAGTGGCGGCGGGCCCCGGTGGCCTGGACGCCGACGGCCTGACCCTCGTCGCCCTCGTTGGCCTCGACGATCCCCTTCGGCCCGACGCCGCCGAGGCTGTGGCTAGGTGCCGAGCCGCCGGGGTCGGTGTCCGCGTTCTCACCGGCGATGCCGTTGCAGCCGGTGTCGCCGCGGCGTCGTCTGCCGGAATAGTTGATCACGACGACGGCCTTCCCCCACCGTGCACGGCGCGGGACCTTATCGTCGAGCTCAAGGGACTCGATCCCGACGAGGCGGCGCGGCAATGGACGGAGCGCGGCCCCCGGGTGGTGGCTCGGTGCTCCCCCGAAGACAAGCTGTATCTGGTGGACCTGGCGACGCGAGGCGGTGCCGTCGTGGCCGTCACGGGCGACGGAACCAACGACGCGCCCGCACTCCGCAGAAGCTCGATCGGCCTCGCTCTCGCGAGTGGAACCGCCGTTGCGCGAGCCGCCGCCGACGTCGTCCTTCTCGATGGCGGGCTTCATGGCATCGCCGATGGGATCCGGCTTGGGCGCCACGTGCGCGAGCAGGCGTCGCGCTTCCTCGGGTTTCAGTTCACGACAACACTTTCAGCGCTTGCCACTTGCGTCGTCGCCCCGGCGTTTCTCGGTGGCCGCGCCGTTTTTTCCGCGCCTCAGATGCTGTGGATCAACCTCTGGCGAGCGTTTTTTTTTTGCCAGAGAGCGCCTGCCCCGCACTACGGGGCCACTTTCCCCCTTCCGACCCCCAGCCTGCCCCTTCGCCCACACTCCCGCAGCATGGACTCGCTCGCGTCGCTCGCCCTCGCCGCCGCCGAGCCCCCGGTCGACGAGCCCATAGCGCCCGTCCCGCCCGTCGCCGACGATCCCCTGCTCCCACCGGCGGGCGTGCGAGCCGTGGTGGCCGTGTCTGCCTACCAGCTTGCTGCCGTCGGCGCGTTCATTGTGCGGCCCGATGTCGTTGTTGACGCACCGTTGGGCTCGCCCAAGCACCTCACCGCTGTCTTCACACTTTTTTCGCTGCTCCAGGTTGTCAACCAAGTGGGTGCGGCTGGAGCTGGTGCCGACGGCGGCGCGGCGGGCGGGCTGTCACGGTGGCTGGGGCGCGTCGCGTCTCCGGGGCTTTTTGCCGTCGTCGCGCTCGAAGCACTGGGGCAATGGCTGATCGTCGCGTTCGGGGGAGAAGCGATGGACACGGTGCCGATGGATTCGACGACCTGGCTAGCTTGCTGGGGAGTAGCCCTGGGGTCGCTGGTGGTGCGAGGGTGTGTTGCGGAGCTGGGGGGAGGGGGAGGGCCAGCGTCGACCCCTTGACCCGAATCGCGCATTCCTCCGTCCTCAGACATCTTCAATAGGCTCATCTTACCCCACTAGGCAATAAGAGGTCAAAGGGTTGATAGGATCGGGCGCGGACGCGCAGAAGATCGTGCGCGGACACGTCTACGCGCAATTCTGTGCACCCTTTTTTTTCGCCATTGAGAGACCTCTTGATCTCTATCCGAATATACTACTAAAGTAGCATGTGGAACTAGCTCTTCGGATAGAGAGAGACCCCTCCACGACCCCCCTGACGCAGAACAACCACACGTCATGGCACGCTCGCAGCCAAAGCCTAAGCCCCAGGGTAACTTGATCCCCGTCAAATTCTCCCGCGTCTACAGCACCCGGAAGTTCGTCGACGTGGAGGCCACCATCGAGGAGATCCGCGCTGAGACGTGCTGCTGGAATGCACTACAGATCGTCGTCCTCGTCCTCACCATGGTCGCCATCGTCAGTGGCCGCTGGATCCACCTAGCCTCGACCGAGACGGCCGCCTTCGATGGAGAGGGCAGCCGCGCTCCGTGGGTGTCGACCGCGGGACTTTGGACGGTGTGCTTCGCCTCGCCCAGTGACGTGGACGAGTCCCTGCGGATGCTACAGGCCGCGGATCCCCCGCTCCTCCGCCTCGACGGCAAGCCGGTGCAGGCCGCGCCCGAGGCCGTGGCGATGGTTGCCAACGGGGAGGGGTCCGACGCTCTAACCGAGTGGTACGGCGATCGCCCGTTGTGCACCTGGGCCGAGGGTCTCCTCTACGACGACATGTTCGGTCGCTCCAACGCCGCTCTCCTGGCCGGCGCACAGGCGATGGCAGTGCTCTCGGTCTTATTTACCTCCATCCTGATGTGCAGCATGGCGATCAACACCGAGACTGTTGTCCGCTGGCGCGAGGCGACCACCAACTGGCGCTATTCTAACGTGGCATGGTCTTTGTTCCAGCTCGTGTCCCTGTACACCACATTGGGGTGCATGGCGGACATCGTCTACCGGACAAAGGCGAGTGAATCGCCGCGAATCATGCCGCCGCCACTGCCAATGCCACCTACCTCCACCCCAAACCCGTCGAGCCCCTACCCAACCGCGACCCTGACAGGACCGGTCGCCATACGAGCAGCTCGCGTCCGCCAGCATCTGGTTTGGAAACGCCTTCTCGATCTGGTGCAGCGCCGTCGCCGTGGCGACCATCTCCATTCTACCTATGGCGTTCCTACTCGCCGCAGACGAGAAGCTGGCTCGACCGGGGTGCGTCCGCGAGTCGATCGACTGGTCCGGCGACCGTCATGCCCGCAACATTGTCGGGCGGGTCCTCGAGGAGCACCCGGCGGGAGACGAGGGGGCGGTGGAGGCGGCGGCGGCGGTGGTGGAGGCAACAGAGGAGGTGGACGGCTCGGGACGGGCGGCGCAAGATCTGCCCATGACGTCCTAAGACGTCAGGCATGAGGCCGTGGAGCGGCGAAGAGGCATCTCGAATCGCCGACCCTGTACTCCTCTCGTCCATCCTCATCATCATCTACCGCTCGAACACCGGCCGATTCTTCTTAGGCCCCAGGCCCTTGGCGGCAACGCCCCGCGGCGCCACGGGCGGCGACGAGCGGCTGCTGTCGCGCCTCCCGCCGCCTCGCCTGCCGTGCCCGCTCACGGCCGCCTCGGCAGAACCCGCGTTTCCTCGCCCTCCGTGCTTGCGATATGGTTTTTTGGCCGGCAGACCCTCGCGCTTGACCCCGAGGCCACGCTTGGGCGCGCCAGCGTCGTCGGGGTCGGCGTCGGCGCGGGCCGGGCGCTTTGTCGGCTTGTTGGCCTGGTTGCCCGCTGAGAGGAGGGCGTCGGCCCCCGCCTCCCCCCCAGCCATGCCCCGCATGAGCTCCTCCCACGACAGATTTCCCCCCGCGCCGTCGCTGTCACTTTCGTCGTCATCTTCGTCACCGAGGGCCTTGCTGGGCACGTCCGCTCCGCCGCGGGCGGCGCGCGACTCGGCCCGCGCGAGGGCGGCGGCACGGGCGCCCGCCTCGGATCCGTCGTCTCCGTCGCCGCCGACGTCGTCGCCCTCGTCGTCCGAGTCCAAGGCGTCGGCCTCGTCCTCGGACCCGCCACCTCCAGCGTCCTCGTCGTCGAAGAAACCGACCTTGCCCGGCAGCCTGCCCCGGGCCTGCTTGGACGACGCGGCACGCAGCGCCCGATTGATGGCGCCCGCGGCGAGGCCGGCGCGCTCTCCGCCAAGGATCTCGGCCTTGGCTTCATCGGCGCCGCCGGGAGCGTCGTCACCGTCGTCCCCGTCGTCGTCGCTGGCGGGGCAACCCGCTGCGTGGTCGTCGTCGTTCGTCTTGCCCCTCGGCCCCACCGCACCCTTCGAGTTCCGGCCAGAAGGCCCCTCAGGCAGCGCCGGGAGCTCGTCGGCCGCCGTCGCATCCTCGTGACCTGGCGGCAACGAGAAGAAAGGAATTCGACCGCGCTGCCAGTCGTATAGCACCCCTTTCGCCACGGTGCAGAGGTCCGGATCGCCCCCTTTGGTCAGGCGGCCCTGCTTGCGCGCAAGCTGACTCAGGAAGTCCTCGCTGTCTTCCCATGCCTCCACCCCGTAAGCCCTGCGAAGGTATTGGGGTTTGACCCGCGCGAGCACATCGGCAACGTAGTCGTCGGCACACTCGAGGTTCTCCACTCGCACCACGCCCTTGAGCACGGCCTCGGCGTCGGTGTCAGCGGTACGGTTGTACACTACCCCAGGGCAGTCAATCAGGAACACCCGCTTCATCAGGGTGATGTACTGCCATACTTTCGTCTCACCGGGCACGGGAGCGGCCTTGCACACGGCCTTGGCCTTGAGCGTGTTGATGACAGACGACTTGCCGACGTTGGGGTAGCCGACGAAGCCGACGGAGATGGCCGGCTTGTCCGAGCGCAGGCGCGCAAACTGACGCAGGACCGAAAGGAGGGCAGCCTTCCCGAAGGGGTTGGTGAGGGACGAGTGGAAGGCTAGACTGAAGGGTGGGAATGGGGGTGGGAGGTGTGTGTTGCATTGGTGTTCTGGTTTGCTGGAGACGAGAGAGGGGCAGCGATCGGGAGGCGTCAGGTCTGCTTGCTCGCCCCACCCCCTTCTCCAACAAGAAACTCGCGTTGGATACTCCCGCGACAGGTGATGCAGCCAGCGGCGCACGACCCAGGCCGGCACGAGGTCACACTTGTTCAGAACGAGCACGAGGTGCTTGTGAGCGGCGTTCTTGCGCAGGTGCCGCTCGAGAAAGCGGCTCCGGGTCCCCTCGGGGTCGCGCGCGTCGAGCACCTGAACCACCACGTCGCTGCTGTCCAGGACTTTGTAAAGCTCAGCCCAGATGCGCCGGCTCTGTCCCTTGTCGAACATGCGGTCCCGGTTGGCACGGCGCTCGGCGAGGTCCCAAGCGGACCGACCGGTGGCGAGGTCGTGGGCGTCGGTGCCGCCCCGGTCGTCGTAGTCGCGGTTTCCGTCCTCTGCACGAGCGATGACCTCGTCGAGAGACTCAGCACTGCCACCACCGGCCCCAGCGCCGCCGAAGTTGAGCTTAGGGCGCTTGCGGCGCGCGCCAGCGCCAAAGACGTCAGCGAAGGGTTCCATGGCGAGGAGGTCAGCGCGGCGGGCGGCGCCACCGGGACCACCCTCTAGCCCCTTGCCAGCGCCGCCCTCGGGGGCGGCGTCCTGGAGGAGGGAGAGAGGCAACTTCTTCTGGCGGAGGAGGACCGTGTGGCCGTCACTGAGATGCGTCGACATCTCCTCCCGAAAGCGCTCGAGCTGGCGCTGGCCCACGACGCGCGTGTTGCCAAACCAGCGCCGGTCGGGCTGGATACGCGTGGTTGGGGTCTCCGAACTCTGCAGCGACTGTCTAATAAGCTTGCCCTTGTGGTCGCGGACGGCGCGCTCTTTGTACATTTTCAGGCGACGCACCGTGGCGGCCGTCCGTTGCGACGACCCGGCGCCCGTCTTGTTGGTGTTGGACCGGGCGCCATCCATCGAATGTTTGCCTTTGCGCTCATCCTTCAACGCCGTGCGCTTTTTGCCCATGATTTCCTAGTTCCAGCCACGTCGCCAGCTACGGAGCCACGTCGTGTCGAAAGCCGGACCCGGGAGAGCTCGCCACGGCGGCCGGGCGGCGGCCAGGCACTACCGGCGAAACCGAATGCTGGACGAATCCACACAAGGTCGAGGCAGCGACGAAGCTGATTTTCGCCGATGAGAGCTGAAGAACGGGCGCGGAAACATCTAGCAGAAGCGCTGAGCCTCCGTTCTCGCTGACCTTCGAGCAGAACACCGCTGCAGCCGCGGTTGTCATCGCCGCGCCACCGCGACCAACTCAATGAGCGCGCGACTGCGCCGTGGCCTGATGAGCTGCGGTCCGGTGGTGCGTGCGTGCTCCTCTGCTCCGACACAGACGACCTCGGCCGCGCCCTCGACTTCGACAGCGCCTCCTTTACTTTTCGGGTGCCCCGTCGGGTTTGTTCGCCCTACTTGGAGAGCCTGTCGGGTGAGCGAGGTGGAGTGGTAGTGACGACGAAGCCGAAGTCTTCCCAAGGATTGGGGGAGCAGTCTTCTGGCGGCGGCGGCGGCCGACCATCTGCCTTCGCCCCCCTCTTGCAGACTCAGCGGCTCGGCGGCGGTACCTCCCGCTTCACCGGCACTACAAGCTGTAAGCCTTCATCTTATCTGAGTCTTCCCCGCGACACGCTTGTCACGAGCAGCCGCCTCTCGGCCCTGCCGCTGTCGACCCCGACGACAATGGCCGCCGAGGCCGTCCCCTCGGCCTTGGAGGCCGCCGCTGCCGCCGCGGTCCTCGCCACTCCCGCGCCCGTCGCCGAAAATGACCGCAAGCGCGACCGTTCCGCCACCCCCCCCCGTCCCCCCGGCGCCGGCCGGCGACCGCGCAAGCGCGCCGTGCGGGCCGATGTGCCCTTCACCGACGATTCCCCCTGCGGCGACCTGGCCAGCGTCCCTGCCGCCCGCATGCCCGCCCACCTCGCCCACTGCATCGCGGCCGCCGCCCGGGACGACGCTCTGCGACGGGGGCTGGCGGCGGCGGCGGAGGCCGAGGCGCGGGGCGTGACCCTGTCGGCCGCGAGCCTCCTCACGCTAGCCCACCTGTGTTCGGGCGGGGACCGATGGGAGGTCCTCGCCGAGAGGGCCGCCGCGGGGGTCGACGGCGCCACCGAGGACGGATCGCTGCCCGACTCGGACCCGACCCGCGGCGCGGCCCTGCTCGACGCCGCGGCGGCCCTCGGCCCGAGCGGCCGGGCGGCGCCGGACGACCGGGCGGCGACGGCGCGGGCGCGGCTGCTGGCCGTCGCGGGCGACCCCGAGGCCGCGCTCCGCGTGGCCACGGACGTCGCCGAGGCCCACGCCGCGAGCCCCGCCCTGCGGCCCGCCAGTCGCCTCCGCACCTTCGCCCCCGCCCTCGGCAGTTTCTGCGCCCGGGGCGACGCGTCGGGGGCCGGCCGCGCCCTCGACGCGATCGAGTCCGCCGGCCACGCCCCGACCGAGGCCGAGGTGCGCCGACTCCTGATCTGCGCCGACCGAGCGGGGGACGCCGCGCTCTTTGGCCGCGCCCTGGCCATCGCGGGCGAGGAGTTGCCCGAGGTGGGGACGGACACGGCCGACGCCGTCGAGCGCTTCTTCCGGGACGCGGCGGGGACGGGGGCCGCGGGCCGCGCCCTCGCCCCCTCCCCCGGGGCCGACCCCGACGCCCCCCCCCCCGGGCCCCACCCCGAGAACTGGGCCGCCGGCCGCGGCGCCGCGTGGCGCGTCCGCCGCCTGGACCCCGCCGACGTCTCCCCCGAGGGCGACACGGCCGCCGGCCGGCTCGGCCTGGCCCCCCTCTCCGCCGCCGACTACGGCGCCTTCCTCGCCGGCGTGACCGCCCTCGCCGCCGAGCGCGAGCACCGCTCCGGCGCCCTGGACGACTTCGTGCGGTGGTGCGACCGCAGGGGTCCCTTCGACAGCTTCGTCGACGGCGCCAACGTGGCCCTCTACGGACAAAACTACGCCGAGGGCCGCTTCCGGTTCCCGCAGATCGAGGCCGCCGTGGCGGCGCTGGACCGCGCCCGGCCGGGGTGCCGTCCGCTGGTGCTGCTGCACGTGGGGAGGACCAAGAGCCGCGAGGCGCGGTCTCCGGAGGGAAGGAGGGTGCTCGAGATGCTCGATCGGCGGGGCGCGCTCTACGTGACGCCGCCGGGGAGCAACGACGACTGGTTCTGGCTGTGGGGCGCGGTCCGGGCGGGGCCCGGGGGGTGCGTCGTGTCCAACGACCTGATGCGGGACCACACGTTCTCGCTGTTGGCTCCCCGCTACTTTGCGCGGTGGCGGGCCCGCCACCAGTGGCACTACCGCGCCGTCACGGACGACGGGCCGGGCGACGAGGGCGGGGACGGGCCGGGCCCGACGGGGCCGGGCGCGGCCGCCTTTGACCTCGTGCCGCCGCGGCCCTTCGGGAGGACGGTGCAGCGCCTCGCCAACGGCGGCTGGGCGCTGCCGATCCGCGACGGGACGGCCGACGGCGCGGGGGCGGGCGCGGCGACGGGCGGGGGCGCGGCGACGGACGGGGGCGCGGCGACGGGCGGGGGCGCGGCGACGGGCGGGGGCGC
>Ga0181573_10001058_pt1 | contig 27871 bp, 12 predicted proteins | sample 101ome_25_FD_148643 | JGI IMG/M metagenome (GOLD analysis project Ga0181573, IMG submission 148643) | Coastal salt marsh microbial communities from the Groves Creek Marsh, Skidaway Island, Georgia - 101409BT metaG (spades assembly) | ecosystem: Environmental > Aquatic > Marine > Intertidal zone...
CCCCACCGAGACCGCCGCCGAGGCCGCCGCCTCCTCCTCCTCCCGCGCCAACCCCGCCGCTCGCGGCTGCCGGCTCAGCCGGCTTGCCCAGCATCGCCGCGATATCCGCCATGGTGTCCTCGTCGTCGGTGTCATCGTCAACTTCCACGTTGTACGGATCCTCGCCCTTTTTGAAGGGCGTGTCAGGATCAGCCTGATCTCCCGCGGCCCTCTCATTGAATCCACCCTTGCCCTCGAAGAAGAACTTCTTGTACATCGGCATCTCCCGCATCTCGTATGTGTGCGCACCGATGAGTTTGTCCATCATGAAGGCATCCTCAAAGGTGGGCACGCCCTCGTAGTCCGCCTCCTCCCTGAAACACGGCAACGCGTTGATGCACGGTAAGAACGTGGTGATCGCTTTCCAGAACTGTGACACCACGTTCACGACGACGTTCACCACGATGAAGAGGATCGCCAGGAGAAAAAACGGGAACCCGTTTGTCTGCATCGTTCGCCTGGAAATCTCGCTCAGAATCGGTGGGTACTCCGTCGCCGCCGCATCCTGTGCCGCCGCACTCGCGTTGTTCGCGATGTCCAACAAGTCCTGGAGCGTCGCGCCCGAGGAGAGCAGGCCGCTGAAAGCGCTATCCGTGGCGTTTGCGGCCCCGCCGCCCGCAGCGGACAACGCGGCGTCTGCGTACTCGTCGCCGACCCCCGCCGTCTCCGTGATGAGCGGCGTTAGAAAGTGCGTGTGCATCCACATGCCAAAGAGAAGGTGCACGAACGCCGCCCACGGCGCGACGGCGAGCGCGAGCATCGCCAACGCGGTGCCGTACCTCGGGGGGCGCCGGCACACCCTCAGGAGGAACCTCTTGTCGAAGAAGCCGATGGCGAGGCAGAAAAACGACGCAAACGCGTAAAGCAGAGGCATGCCGCTTCCGTACATCATCGTCACCATGATGCACATGAGAACCTCTCCGTACCTCGTGGCGATGTCGAACTCTGGCCCGGTGAACGCCTCGTTGAGCTCGCGCTGCGTCCACTTGGTGTACTTGCCGGTGCACCTGTTGATGTACCCGGTGACCTCAGCCGCGATGTTCCCGCCGATGGGCCCGACGGTGTTGATGCACATGGTGAACAGCAGCGGACCGCCGATCTTCTTGTACCAAAGGAAGTCGAAATCGCGATGCGTCCCGTTCAGGATGAGCTTCGACACGATGGGTATCCCCCGCAGCAGCTCCGGCAGCGCGGCGTTGATCGCGAGCGACACGATCGCAGTGTTGAAAAACTGTGCGACAAAAACCTTCTCCGCCACCTTCCGCTGTTGCTCGATGAAACTCGCGGGTCTCTCGTACGAGGAGATGGACTTCACCACCGTCTTCAACAAGGCGTTCACAATGGCCACGGCGCCGACGGCGACGCCCACGAGAAGAGACTCCAGCGAGGACGGCGCGGCGAGGAAATCGTTGCACTGCTCGCGGAGGGTCGCGATTTCCAGATCCGACGCGTATCGAATAGCCGGGTCGCCCGCCTTCCACCTGTCCGTGGTGGTCGTCTTGAGCGCGTACTGGCGCCCGGCGCAGTAACACGCGTGGCACCTGCGCCGCTCCCTCACCCCCGCGTCGACCCTCGCCGGCGAGCACCCTTCCAGCGACAACCCGCAGTCGGTCATCTCTTTCACGATGGTCTTCACCTTGACGTCCTTCTCCGTCTGGCTCATCGCGTTCGCCAGCGGAACCACCGACAGCGCCGTGCCCCACGGCATGATCGCGAGCAGCCCGGGCTCCGAGTACGTCACTTCGCACGACGACAGCTCGGGCTCACAGACGGCGTGAAAGTCCTCCGTCGCGTTGAAATCGGGGCGAAGGGTGACGAGCGAAGGGTCAGCGCCGCCGAGCGCGACGCTCTCCGGGGTGGCAAATTCTCCGCCGCCCGGTCCGCCAATCTGCAACGCCAGCTTGGCGTCGTCCATCGCGGTGTTGGCGCTGAGCTCGTTCTTTATCCCGGAGAGCATCGTGATGGCGCCGAAGGAGGCGAGGAGGAGGACGAACGTGACGAGCGAGATGACCTTCCGCCGCCAGTACCTGCTCCGCTCGGGGACGTCCAAATTTTCAAACATGACATCCGTCGGCGCGGGTGCCTCCTCCACCTGGTACGCGAATTTGCCCCGGAACCGCGCCTCGGATCGCATCAGCCAACGACCGAGCCAGCTTCTGGGCGACGCCCTGAGGCACTCCACCCACGATTCCTCGTCGGAGAAGGTTACGAACGCGAGCTTGGTCTTGAAGTTTTTCTTCATCTTGAGCTTGATGATCTTGTCGTCAACCACGGCGATCTTGTCCTCCAGCTTATCGATGATCTTCTCCCCTTTCCCGGTCTTGATGTACTTGCTCTTTGCCACGTCGTGCTTCATAGCCAGCGCGCTCCTCTTCTTGTAGTAGTAAAGAAGCACCCCGTCGTTCTTCGCCAGCACGGCTTCCACCACCTTCCCGAATTTGAGCTCGAAAAAGCACCGAACCTCCTCCTTGTCAGTCGCGTCCTCGGGCAGACCCTTGATCATGACGCTGTAGTCGGTGATCTCGATCGAGTCCTCGTCCACCGCCCGCACGATCTGTCTCTGCCGCCGGCTGAAGAACGCGCACATGACGAGGAACAGCACGCAACCGAGAAGGTCCGCGGCGGCGGCGCCGTAGAGGAAATCCGTCTTGGTCAGCGACAGCTCCAAGCCGAGGTCCGGGTTGGAGTATCTCAGCCAGTCGCCCTCCTCGACGTCGTCCGGCGCGATGCTCCCGAAAGTCGTGGAAGCCATGTCGTACTCCGCCTCCCACATCTGCTGGAATCCCGTGCTGTTCCTCGCGGCCGAGTACGGCCCGAAGTACTTGGCGGCGTGCGCGATCATAATCGTGGGCATGTTCAGGAGGAAGAGGATGAAGAACATGGCGGACATCCACTGCAGAAAGTTGAAGTACAGCGCGATGCCGGGTCCGAACTCGACTCCCATGTCGCCGATGCCGATCTTGAGCGGGTAGGGCTCCAGACCCCGCGCGCCCTGTATCCTCGGGTGCTCCTCGTCCCGGTGCTCGAGCGCCTCCTCGACGCTCGGTGGAACGTACTCGCCCCTCTCGCGCGCGAGGTCCTCCTTGGTCTTGATCTCGCCGGTGCGCTTGTCGACGACGTCGTCGTCGGAATCGGAGTCCGAGCTGTCGTCCTTGGCCGCGCGCGTTCGCCATCGCAGCGTGCGGCTCGCGATGGCGGAGAGGGAGGCGAAGGGGCTCTTGCTCGCCGCTTTCTTGCTCGGGGTCGTGGGCTCCATGTCGGAGTCCGACGAGTCACCCCCACCCGCGGCGTAGCGCGAGCGGTTGCCCCCTCTGCCCATCCCGGGTGTCCCTCACGCGTTTATCGCCTCTGAGGTGTCCTACGACGACGCGAAATGCCGCATCATCTCGGTGGCGAACGTCGCGCGCGCCCCGCGTCCTTTCGCCCCGTTTAGTGGACCGGAGCCGTTGGTGACGCGGAAAGCTGGAAAGCCAAGCGAGGTCTCGAAATTTGTCAGAGGGCACTCACTGTCTCGAGCGGCGAGCATGTCGTGGCTGGCCCAGGCGGCGGCCAACGCCGAGGCCAGGCTCACCGAGGCGCTCAACAAGGTCGACTCCGCCGCGGCGCCCGCGCTGGAGAAGGCCAAAGATCGGCTCGAGGAGACCAAAGCGCAGATCGCGGAGAAGGCGAGCGCGCTCGGGCTCGGCGCGGGGGGCGATCTGCGGCAGACGCGAGGGGAAGGTTCGGGCGCCGGGGGCGCGAGAGCGATCGAGGCCGCACCGGTGGCGCGCGCCGAGCCGAAAGCCTCGAGCGATGCGCCCATCGGGACGGTCGGGGAAGACGCGGGTCGAGTCGACGCCGTCCCCGAAATCGTCCCCGAAATCGTCCCACCTCCGAGCGCCCCACGCGAGCCCGCGTCCGCTGAGCCGCCCGCGAAGAAGAAGACGCAGCTGGAGCTGCTGAGGGAGAGGAGACTGGCGCGCGAGGCGGCGGCGGCGAACGCCAAGGGAATCATCGCGGGACTCGTCCCGGACCCACCGACGGAAGGGACTCGATCCGGACCCGCCGAGCGGATCCCTCGAGCGGAGTCCGACCACACCTCCGCGCCGCCACCCGCGGAACACCCGTCGAAGGAACACCCGTCGAAGGAACACCCGTCGAAGGAACACCCGTCGAAGGAACCCGCGGAAGAGACGGCCGTGGAACTCGCGACCGGGGACTCGCCACCGGAACCGGAACCCGGGGTTACACCACGGACGAACCGACGCAACCGACGCGACGAGGGAGGAACTCCAGCCTTCGCCGCCGCGCGCGAGAGGGCCGACGCCGATCTGGAGCTCGAGCGACGGGTCAAGCGAGTCGCGCTGCTCGCGCACGCCGGGGCGCTTCGAACGCGACGCGCCGAGGAGACGCGCGACGCGGAGGCTCGCGCCGATCGCGCCGTCGCGGCGCGCGAGGCTCGCGCGTCGTCGTCTTCTCGAGCGACGGAGGCGTACGCGGCGAGGGCGCAAAAAGCGTCGGCGGCGTTGGAGTCGGAGCGATTGGAGCACGAGCGCACGAGGGAGGACGCGGAGGAGCGCGTCGCGGCGCTCGCGGGCGCGGGAGGGACGCGCGCGAAAGCCTTGGCGACGGAGCAGCGACGCCTGGCGGAGGTCACCGCGAGGAGGGACGACGCGGCGGAGGAGGTTGAGCGGTTGCGTCGAGACGAGAGGGAACTTCGCCGGCGGATCGTCGCGGCGAACCGGCGCGGGGAACGCGCGAAGGGGGCACTCGCCGAGAGAAAGAAAGGGGCATCAATCTCCCATGAGGCGGAGGCGGCGGCGCTCGAGGAATCCCTCCGCCGGCTTCGCGTCGTCAACGACGCGGCGGCGGCGCGAATCGCGTCGCCATCCGACGCTTCCTCCGGAGGATCGGGTCGATCGGGGGTTCCGGATGTTTCCGCCGAGGACGCGACCGACCAGCTCCGCCTCGACGTCGCGTTCAGGACCGCGACGGAGGCGCTCATCGCGGAGCAGACCCGCGCGGAGGCGCTCGCGGCGGCGCGCAGCGCGCTCGTGTTCCGCCTGGAGCAGGCGACGCGAAACGCCGACGAAAACGACCGACTGGGTTCGTCCGGGTTCGCGGATGAGGAGGCGGGGATGAGCGCCGTCGAGTCCGCCGCCGCCGGGTACCGGTACGGGCATAATAACGCGGGTGTAGACGACGACGACGACGTTATCATCGCGGGTCTCGCCGAGACTGGACGGTACGCGCCCAAGCAGCTCGCGTACGACATCGCGTCGAAGGCGTTGGGGGGCGGGGAGCGCGCTCGGCGGGTGTCCAACTTGGCCGGGGCTGTGGACGCGCTGGTAATGGAGGGTTTGAGGGCGGTGAGCAGGCACGGGGGCGCGCGGGCGGCGGCGGTGGCGTACACGTGCGTGTTGCATCTGTACATGTTCGCGCTGCTGTTCTTCGGCGGGTCGGGGCCGAGGGCGACGAGCACGGCGACGATGACGGCGGAGAGCCTCTACCCCAAGCCGTAAGTGTTGGCTCAGATTGTTAGCGCACATGAAGGTAAACTTAATGTAAAACACAACTCTGGACGCGCCGCGCATGGTGTTCAACCCCGCGAACGCCGGGAGCGTGGCCGCGGCCGCCGCGCGCCCCGGAGTGGCGTACGTGCTCGGTCGTACCCTTTACCTCGCCATGACCAATCGCAGCAACGCTGCGACGATCATAGAGACCCGGGGGCCGGGCTTCGCCATGCCGCCCGAATCGTTTTTCGTTCCCTATCGCGATCCCCCTCACAGCCTGAGCAGGGAACCCGAGGCCGAGGAGCTCGCGGACGTCGTCGATCTCTTCTACGAGAAGCTTGAGATCGTCGGCATGGGGGAGAACGACCCCGGGGTGGTCTTCGCGGGGATGGGCGAACCCCTTCTCCGTATGGACCAGATACGCGAAACCATGGAGCAGGTGCACGAATCCAGACACGGGGTGCCCTTCAGAGTGAGCACGAACGGGCTCTTTCCGCCGTCCGCCGCGGTGGCGCTGGCGGACGCCGGGATCAGTAAGGCCACCGTAGCCCTCGCCACCGCGGATCCCACGCAGTACGCCGAGCTCATGCGACCGGAGAGCGGCGACCACGCCACCGTGTGCGGGTTCATCGCGTCGCTGGCTGAAGCCGGGGTCGAGGTGGAGGCCACCGTCGTCGAACGACCCGGGGTGGACGTGGCGGCGGCGAGAAAGCTGGCGGAGGCGCTCGGCGCGGGGTTCAGGACTCGCACGTGGCACCCGTGATTCCATCCGCCGATGCTCTTCTAATTCTACGTCCATCGGTGTCTAACTAATGTATCAGTCGGCGCGCCCGCCAAAGGTGAACATCTTCTTCGCGCGTTTCGAAGGCGCCTGCTCCTCCTCAGCCTCCCTCGCCTCGCGAACCATCGCGCCGAAACCTAACATGCCCTTCCGCGCGCCCACCTGTTGCCGCTGCGCCCCAACGCCTCCGCCGTCGCGACCATGAAGAGGCGTCGCGGCGACGACCATCCCGCGAGATCCCGCCGGAGTCTCCGCCACCGTCTCTCTCGCCGGCGTGCACATCGCCTGCTGCAGCATCGCGGCGCCCCTGCTCCCGAGCGCGGTTCCCCGGGTGCCTGCTCGCGGCGTGCTCATCGCCATCGGCGTGCTCATGATCTCGCTCAACCGACCGCCCCGGGGTCCCGGGGTCATCGAGACCGACTCGCGGCGGTTCCGGTTCGGCAGAGGGGTTTGCATGGCGGCAATCGCCGCCTGCCGACCGGGGGTCAACCCGGGGGTCGATCCGGGTCCGGCGCCAAACGCGGCGAGCGCCAGGTTCCTGGGCGCGGGCATCTGCATCACCTTGCGGTTACCCGCGTCCGGCGTGGGCTGGAACCCGGGCGGGACCATGAGCAGCTTCTCGCGCTGCGCCGGCTGCTGCCGCTGTCGCTGTTCGCGCAGAAACAGCGCCCGCTTCTCCTTCTCCCGTCGCGCCGCCGCCTCCTCGTCCTGCGCCTTTCGGAGCTCCTCGGCGGACTTGACGGGCGCCATCCGCACCTCGCGCTTCGCGGGCCCCGCGCGGCTGCGGAACAGGTTGTGCCACTTGACCCCCGTCTTGGGATTCGGCATCTTGAACGAACCGCCGGCGTGTCCCGGGTCGGGCTTCCCGGCGACCGTCGAGTCTCGCCTCGGGAGTCCCCCGGGAGCCTCCGAGGACTCCCCGGATTCGCCGCCGTACTCGTCCTCGCGGGGGTTCGACGCGCCGCCGCCGCCGCCGCCGCCGCCCGCGGTCTTCCTCCCGGCGACGATGCCGGGCGAGAACACGCCCCCCGCGCACTCGCCCTTCCGCGTCGCCCTTCCGGCCTTCGAATCCAGCCTCGAACCCCCCTCGACGGTTTTCTCGACGACGGCGCCCACGCCCAGGTTGGACCGAAGCGCCGCCATCAGCCTCGGAACCGCGTCGTTGTACCTCGGCGAGAGCTCGTCCTCGACGAAGGCGTGCAGCGCCTGTATCCCCACGGGATGTAACAGGAAGCTGAGCGGATTGACCACCTTGGCGAGGTGCTTCGCCGCCTTCTTCGTCCGCCTCTTGTCCGACTCGGACGCTCGGAGCGAGTGAAGCGAGAGCGAGAGATGCGCCTGAAACGCGTGTTCGCGTCGCTTCGCAGATTTGCATCCCCCCGCGCGGTGCCTCGCCTCCAGCTGCGCCTGGGACATCACGAGCTCCCCCTCCACGGCGTCCACGGCGTCGTCCGCGCATCCCCCGGGAGGAAGGTGCGCCCGCGCCGAGCCCACCGCGTCCCCCGCGAGCGAACGCGCGAGCCGAGCGAAATCGGGATCTGCCCGTCCCGTCGCCGGAGCGTCGTTCCCGGGATCCGCGTCATTCCCGGCGAAATAACGCTCAAACAACGCGTCGTACTCCGTCCGCGCCCGCGCGAGGACGGCGGGGAGGTCGTCCAGGACCCACGCCCGGGTCGGCGCCGTCGCGATCGAGCGCCGTCGTCCTTCCCTCGCGGCTCGATTCGGGTTTTCGGCGGCGCCCGGCGTCGCGGGATTTTCGTCGGCAACGCCGACGTCGCCGACCATGGCCCTGAACCTCGCGTCGAGCGCCGCGTCGCTCTCCGACGGCCCGTCCACCGCTCTCTCGTCGTCGCACCCGACGCCGGGTAGCCGGAGCGGGCCCGGGCTCAGCACGTCGGCCCCGTTCGGCGCCCCCGCGATGGACGCGGCGAGCGAGTCTCCGAACGATTTGCGCTCGGGCCCGCCGCCGTACCATCGCTCCCATCGGTGCGTCCCGGCGGGCGCGGCTCTCGCGGCGGCGGCGAGAGCCGCCGCGAGATCGCCCCGGGCGGCATCACGCCCCGCGCGGTTCGTCGCCTCGCCGCCGCTCCCGTCGGCGTCGTCGCCGGTCGACGACGCGATGATCCTGGCCAAATTTCCGCGATCCGACGCAGACGCCGAGGCTCCTCGCGCCGCGTCCTCCGCGGACAGATCCGGAAAGAACGGCTCGAGCGCGCCCCAACCGTCGTCGCCGCACGCCGCCGCGAGCGCGGACGTCAGCGCGTCCACGTCGGCGTCGGATGCCACGTCGGATGCCATGTCGGATGCCACGTCGTCCCGGCCCGGGGTATTCGGCGCGTCCGGGTATTCGACGGCGACGAGCGACATCGTCCCCGGCGAGAGCGGCTGCAGCGCGGCGAGGTGAACGCTCCCCGACCGAGCGTTTCGAACGCCTCTCCTTCCGCCGCCGACGACGACGACGCCCGCGCCGCCGCCGGCCGCCGTCGTCGCGTCGGTCTCCTGCGTCGCCAACGCCTCCTCCTCCTCCTCCTCCTCCTCCTCCTCCTCCTCCTCGATCCGGTCGTCGGTGGCGGCGGCGTCACTCTCCTCCTCGCGATCCTGCTCCATCTCCAGCTCGACGATCGCCCCCGCGCGTCGAATCGCGAGGAGCGCGCCGAGCGCGTACGCCGCCGACCCCTTCGCCGCCACCGCGATGGACGTTCCGACCCCCGCGAACGCCCCGCCGACGCCGTCGTATTTTCCCGGTATTTTCCCCATACGACGTCCCCCCGTCACCCAACACGCGGCGAGCTGGTCCGCGGACGCGAGCGACGCGATCGTGACGCGCCTGATCCCGCGGATCGAACGCACGTGATGGCCGGGTCCATCGCACGGAACGACGGCGATGGCGCCGAGGCGCACGGAGGACGAATCGGACGACGACTCGGATTTCTTCTCGGACGTCGTCTGACGATCGGTTCTTCGCACCCAGAGCTCCGTCGCGTGACGACGCGCCGAGAGGACGAACGAACCGAGAGGACGATCGTTCCCGTCGTTCCCGTCGGGCGTCGTCCCGTGACCCCCCCGATGAGGCTTCACCCGCGCGAACGCGGACATGAGGAGCCCCGGGGGCAGGCAGCTACACGCATGGGCGACGGCGGCGACGGGAGCGGACGATCCTCCGAACCTGGCGAAGAGCTCCGACGCCCTGCGAAGAGTCTCCCGCGAAGAGGGAGAGGTGCCCAGTCGGAGGAGGTACGCCCTGGTGTTCTCCTTCCTGTACGCGTCCTCAATGCCCTTGAAGGGCCGGAGGAAGTCGACCTCGGTTCCCGTCGGGGGCGGTTGAGCCGTCGGATCGTTCTCGTCGTTGGATGGCGCGGGGGCGTCGCCGCGCACCCTGGCGAGGATGACCACCGCGCTGTGCTGTCTCTCCGATCCGCCGCCGTCACCGTCGCCGGTCATCCCCGCGAGCTCCCCCGCGGCGCGTTGGATCACCCCGGCCATCTGCCTCGCGAGCGTGGTGAACCAGCCGGTGCGCTCGGCGGAGTCGGGGCCGTCGACGGGATCTCCGGGGTGCTCGGGCGGGGTGCCCACGTGATTGGCACCCTCCGCGTCGGCGGCGTTGTAGAGCTCGACGGCTTGGTCGTACTGGCGCAGCACCGCGGCGATCGCGTCGGGGGTGCACGCGTGGAACTCGTCTCGGCGCAGCGACGCGGCCGCGCCGAGCTTCGGGTCCACCGCGGAAGGCGCCTTGGCGCGCGCGTGCATCCTCGCGTCGAACCGCTGCGGGGTGAGGGACGAGTCGTAGAATCTGAAGGACCATCGCGGGGGCGCGGGGCTCTGCCGCGACAGGTGCGTCAGAACTCGCGACAGCACCAGCCGCACCTGCGCCCTCTCCTCGGCGGTACCCGCGCCGAGGTCCACCAGGAACGAGACCCGACGCACGCGGTCCGCCATCGCGCCTCCGACTCTGACGGTTCAAACGCTGCTTCAGTTTGCGCGCCTTTTTTTCCGCGAGACTCGCCAGCAGGTCGCCTGGCAGCCTGGCTGGTGATGACGGGAGTGTGCCCACCGCTTTTGCCCATTTGGGGCGCCGCGGCGGTGTCGCGATGTCGCTCCTGGTGGAGGGCGTGGCGCTCACGCCGAGCGGTCGGCCGGTGCTGGCACCCGAGGAGCTCGAGCTGCGGATGATCGAGCGCGTCGACGTCGAGTTCGGCGACAAGCGCGCGGGGAACATGCGCGGCGGGCTGCAGGGCAGAGAGGCTGACAAGTACGTCGCGGGAGTCGCCCTGGTCACCTCACACAGGCTGATATGGCTCGATCAGGCGAGAACGCCCGGAACGGAGGGACTGAGCTGCAGCGTACACCTCTCGCGGGTCATCGAGGCGGCGCCGGTGCCGCTGAAGATGTTCGGGTCGCGCACCAGACGGCTGAGGTTGGCGCTGCGGAGGGGGATCGTCGGACCGAACGACGCGGGGGGCGCGCTCGTGCTCGCCTTCAGGGGCGAAAACCCGGACGCCTTCACCGCGGCCGTCGCCGACGCGCTGGCGAAAAAGACGTGGCTCGCCGAGCCGCCGCCGCCGCCGTCGACGACGACCGACGCGGGGAGACCCACGAGACCCTTCGCGACGCGAGTGCCCCCGGGGCAACCGCCGCCGCCGCCGACTGCGCCCGCGGGGAGACCCACGAGACCCTTCGCGATCAGCGCGGGCGTGGGCGGCGTGCTTCACAGGCAGCACCAGGAGCACAAGCAACGGCAGGAGACGCTCGGCGGGGCGTTCACGGACATGAACGCGCTCATGGCCAAGGCCAAGGAGATGGTGACGCTCGCCGAGCACCTCGCAGGCTCCGTCGCGAACCGACGCCAATCAAAGACGACGGACCCGGGCGACGCGTCATCACCCTCAGACGCGTCGGACGCGGAGACGACGGAGATGGACGCGATGATGCTGTCGATGGGAATAGCCTCGCCGGTGACGAGGGAGACGGCGGGCGCGCTGTACCACCAGCAGCTCGCCAGGCAGCTCGCGGACTGGCTCCCGCAGGTGCTCGCCAAGAGGGGAGGGATCCTGGCGCTCCCCGACGTGTTCTGCCTGTTCAATCGCGCTCGCGGGTCCGAGCTGATCTCGCCGGAGGATCTGCTCAAGGCGTGCCAGCTGTGGAGGCGGCTCGGGGTGCCGCTGCAGTACAGGCGGTTCGACAGCGGGGTGCAGGTGGTGCAGAGCCTGGACAGGAGCGACGACGAGGTTTGCGCCACGCTCACGGAGATGATCAATCGACCGATTTCCCGCGAGGACGACGACGAACGCGACACGATGCGAAGGATGGACGCGTACTCCGCGTCCGTGGCGTTGGGTATTCCCCCCACGATCGCGTCGGAGTACCTGCTCATGGCGGAGAGGCACGGGATCCTGTGCCGGGACGACGGCCCGGAGGCGACGTACTTCTATCCAAACTTTTTCCCAGAGTGCGAGGCGACTTAGAATCTTAGCCGGCGCCAGGCGGTGACGAGGCGGCGACGAATCTTAGACGGACGCGTTTGGCGCCGGAGCCGACGGAGCGTTCGGGACATCCCAATCGGACGCCTGTCGCATTACAAACTGTACACGAATTTCGTGATTCACATCCTCCCTCGTTCATGACCCGACTCAGATTGCGTCCACGTCGTCGAAGTCGAAGAAGTCGTCGTTCTCGTCGCGCTCCTCCTCGAAGGTGTCGGTTTCGTTGACGCGGATGGACTCGGGAAGCTCACCGTAGGCCTGGGAGAGGGGAGAGGGAGCGTCAGCGGGGGATTCGGGGATGAACAGGCTCGAGAGGGAGCGAAAGGTGGGTCTCCGAAAACACGGGGCGAATACCTTGAGGGAACGGGCCTCGTCCGCGAGGTACTTGAGGATGACGTCCGCCTTCTCGTCCTGGTAGTCGCGGAGGCCGAGGAGGACGATGTCGCCCGTGTTCACCCAAACCTTCTTGCGCATCTTGCCGCGAATGTGGCAGAGGCGCTTCACGCCGTCGATGCACTGCGCCTCCAGGCGGCCGTTCCCGAGCATGCGCAGGACCTGCGCGTACTCCTGGCCGTCCTCCTTGAAGATGAGCTCGCGCTTCTCGTCACCCTCGTTCTTGCCCCTGCGGCGGTTCTTGCCTCCCTTCCCCTTCACTCCCTTCGGCATGGTGGCGCTGAGCGGTCTTCCAACCCTAAGTCGCTTTCAAAAAATACGCGCGGAACCCACGTGGATCTCCGGCACGGCAGGCGTCTTCGTCTCGGAAGAGCCTCGAGGAGTTCGCTTGGACTCCGTCGACGACGTCGCTGAGCGGCGTGCGTCCGTAAAAGGGCGGCGGGATCGTCGGGACCGAGTCCAAGTACCCTCGGCCAAACAAGATGGGAGCTCCAAGATACGGTCGCAGTTTGGCGGCGGTTTGTCTTTGTGGGCCTCAGTTTTAGGTTACAGCGGTTATTACAGCGGTTACAGCACAGCACCATCAACATCTCACGCAAACACGCCAGCCTCGATTGAGACGAGAGCAACGGCGGCGACGTACGCCGCGGGGAAGCACCATCGCGAGAATACATCGACGTGCCTGTCGGCGAACCTCATATTCCCGTCCTTCCCCACGAGCATCCCCGCGAACCTCCCAGCCTTGCCGCGGACGAACCCTCTCATGTCGCTGATCTTCTCCCCGAGCGACGCATCCTCCTTGTCCCTCGCATCCTTCAGCGCGGCGTCGACGCGCTTCTCGACGTGGAGCAGGTAGTTGGCGACGACGACGCCCAGCACGGTGTACGCGCAGAAGTACTGGCTCTTGCTCAGCACGCCGAGCATCCACGCGTCCGAGTCGTTCAGTTTCGGCAACGACGCGAGCGCGCCTTTCGTGAGGTTGATGACGGACAGGTAGGAGATGAAGCAGAACGCGGCGCGCGCGGGAATGGCTCCGCGTTGGATCCAGAACGTGCCGTAGCTCAGCGCCACCAGGAAGATGGACGGCAGTAACACGAAGGCGATCCAGTAGTCCGGCTTTCGCTTCATCCGGACCGTGAAGTCGACGTACGACATGGGGGGCATCCCTGTTACGAAGGTAAAAAACACAAAGTTAGTATGGGCAAACAGTCAGAGAACATAAAACACTCTCACCAGACCTCTCGCCCACGGTCATGTTCGTGCCAAGGACGGTCCACTCGGTGGTGCCGCCGAGCAAACCGCCGGTCGGGATCTTGAACAGCTCCTGTCCGGTCGTCGGGGCGGTGAACGCGACCATCTTGGAAGGCGCGTTGAGCAACATTCGCGCGTAGCACGTCTGCTCGTCGAACGGCATCTTCTTGAAATCGAAGATGCACGTCGCGCTGACGCCCTCTCGGATCGTCACCGTGACCTCACCGTCGTTCTTGAACACTAAGAACGTGGACGCGGTGCCGAAGGATCCGATGGCGTTCAAGAACGAGTACTCGGGGTGCCAGACCTCGGAGAGCATCGCCGAGGGGAACACGGCACGCTCGTGATCGAAGCACCCGTTGTTTCTGGTCGTTGTGTTGAACGCCAGCCTGGAGTCGGGCCAGGTCATCGTGTGCTGGATGGCCATCTCGATCGTACCCGTGGGCTCGGACACCGACTTTATCAGCTCGAGCTCGCCGGAGACTTCGACCATGACCGTGGTCTGGCCCGACTGGGGCGCGGGCGGGCTATATTCGTCGTGCGATGCCAACATCGCAGTGCGAACACCGCCTTGGTCGGTCGGGCCCGAGCACACGGAGTGCACGGGGGTGCAGGTCGCCAGTACCAAAATGGCGACGACCGGAACAGTGCTTCCGACGACCGCGCATCTCGGGAGCTGGAAGTGACGCATGAGGATGATGAAGGCGTGCCGCGCGGGGAGGCGCGCCGGTGTTGACTAGACTAAGCATGAGGGTCTCAATTTTAGGTTACAGCTCAGAGGGTAGGGTGCCAGCTAAAAATGACCAGTAGCGTTACACGTGCGCCTATAGCTAGTTGAATTGGCTCCTAGTCGTGTCCATGAGATCCTTCGGGGTGATTTCGTGTCCCGGCGTCTTACTCAGCAGCCTTCTGCTCGTGTAATTCTCCGCGCGCAGGTTCTCCCGCACGATCGTCCTCGGTCTTCGCCTGCGCTGCGCAACCTTCAGCGCTTCGTCCACCGACGGATCGATTCTCGTGTTGAGCTTGGTCGTCGCCACGGGCACGTTGTATTCCGGCATCGTGCCCACCACCTCGAACACCCACGTGTTCTCCTTCGTGGTGACCACCAGTTTCCCAACCCTGTCTCCGCCGTACTCCTTGGGCCTGTACCTGATCCTCAGGTCCACGCCCGGGCCGGCATCCGCCGTCTCCACCGCGACGCCCTTGTCAGCTCCGGGCTTCAGAGGAGTCTCCGGTGATTTCCCCGGAAGCATCGTCCCGACGTTGGGCTTGACGCTGAACTCCGCTGGCGAATCCGGCGTGAAGTACGCCGTGAACGCGCACGCCTCCGGGTCGGGGTTGGCCAGGGAGAAGACAGCCTCGGCCTTCTCGTTGACGTTTGCCTCGACGACGACGGTGCCGTCGATTTCGGGCTCGATCGCCTCGAGGTGGATGGGGAACCGCCACCTGCCGCCGCTCTGCTTGTTGACGAGGAAGTCGATGGAGCAGGACATCGCGCGCTTTGGTCGGAACGCGACGGCGAAGCGCAAACTCCTCGTCTTTGGCGTGAGGCTCGCCATCAGGGGCTTGATGACCAGAGCCTTGCGAAGGTGGTGTTTCTCCGAATCGGGCACCACAACCTCGAAGGTGTAGTGCTCGATCGGAACGTCCACCTTCAGGCCGTGCAGGAACACCTCCAGGCCCATCTCGCACCGCCGTCGGGCCTTGCCCTCGATCCTGAAGTGATCTCCCTTGGGCACAGCTTCCGCGATGCCGATCAGGGGGTACCTCCACGTCAGCGCGTCACCCGCGCTCTCGGTGGTGATGACCATGGTCGCCTCGTGGCGGGTCATCGCGCGGGGCGAAAACTTGAACGGGATGGGCACCACCTGGAAGCCGTCCACGTGCACGCCCTGCCTCTTCTTGAGTATGTCCTCCCACACGCCGGCATCCTCGTCGGTTTCGATGGCGACGTCCACGTAGATTGGTTCGTGGAAAGGGTTCTGGAAGCTGACCGAACCGCTGCCGGTTTGCCCGAGCGTGACGAAGATGTCGGTAGCCGCGAGTTTGGTGGGTTCCGCGCCTCTTCCGCTGACGGACCACGTCCACGTGCCCGCCTCCTCGTTCGTCGCCACGATCGTCCCTGTCTCCAGCTGGTTGAGGCTGCTCGGAGCGTACGTCACCCTGAACTTGCCGACGCCGAAGGGGGGTACGGCGACGCTCGGCGGCGCGACGACGAAGTTGCGAGGGTTATCCGGGCAAGACAGCGCGACGAGAATCTCCTCGTCCAAGGGGTTCTCGATGTCCAGCGTGGTGGACCCGCGCGCGCCGCCAACCTCGGATACCATCTCGGGCACCACGGTCGCGGTCGCGTCGAGCGCGTCGAGTCTGAGCGCGTACCAAAACTCTCCGAGCTGCGCGGACACGAAGCGAACGGTGCCCTCCGTCGGCCCGGTGAGCATCGGCGAGTACACGAGGTCGTACGTCTTCTCGGATTTCGCGGCGATTCGCATGGTATCCGCGCCCAGCACGCCGTGGCCCTGGCGGTAGATGCGAAACGTGGCGGGCTGGTCGGAGGGGTTCGCGAGGGTGATCTGCGTCGTGAGCGCCTCCCGCACGGGAACCGTCAAATCGAGCGTGTCCTCGACTGGCGGCGGGGCGACTCTAACCTCTAGCGTCCACCAGCAAAACGAACCGTCCGGCGCCGTGAACGTGATGCTGCCGTGGAACACGCCGGAGCACGTGGGCGCCACGCCCATGTCGTACGTGGAGGTGGCTTTGGGTCGAACCACGCACTGCGGGTCCCCGCCGACGAAGTTGAGGTCGGAGCTGACCTCGTACGCCGCCTCGCGCTCGGCTCCAAAGACGTTGGGCACCGTGAACCTGTGCCGGGTCCGGCCCCTCGCGTCGGCGTCGACGACGACGTGGCCCTGCGCCAGTGGTTCGTTCGCGACACCCTTCAGCGCGTACGAGATGGACTCGCCGCCCGTCTTGAGCACCAGTTTGGCGAGAAAAGTTCCCGGCCTCGCGGGTCTGAACGTGAGGGGGAAATCGGCTTTTTTCTTCCCGTCGACGACCATGTCGCGGCCGTAACCGGCAAAGTACTCGCGCTGCCCGGCAAAGTTTGCGGAGACGCTCATGGGCTTCATGCCGCTGTTTACCAGTGGAATGTTCTGGGTGATCGATTGGCCCGCGGCGCACTCGAACTCGAGCTGCGCGGCGTCGCCGGTGAGGCCGCACCTGTACTCGAGGTCGACGATCCTGACGTCAAACTGCGACTTGAGCACCACCTTGCCCGGATAAACGCCCGCGTTGCGAAGATTGAGATTGAGCGACACCGTATTCTCTCCCGGGATGAACTGCTCAACCTTCTGGCCGTCCGCGCCCGTCGTCACGGTCTTCTTACCGGCCCTCGGGGTCTTGACGAGGGGAAGCCGCGGCTTGCCAAAAATCTCCATGTGCGAGGAGACAACCTCCAGCGCGTACAAGACGCTCTGCGGCCACGGCTCAGCCTTTCGAATGCGATCAGCCTGCTCCTTCACCTTGGCGAGCGGATGCTTCTCGAGGAACGTGCGCTTCGCCAGCTCCAGCGGGTTGTTCAGGAACGACACCACGATGTTCGACATCTGGGGTTTGATTTCCACCTCGGCTTTGTGCTCCGACATCGGCTGCGGGTAATCCGCCCCGCCGGCGAGCTCGTAGACAAACTTGCCAAATCGGTGATCCTCGAAGGACAAGTGCGCGGTGTGAGGTCCCATGATGAACGGCAGGAAACTGACGCGGAGCTTGACCTTCTCCCCTTTCTTGAGTCGAACCGACCTGCGATCAACGCCGAAGGGGTCAGGGTACAGCGACGGGTCAATCTTACCCAGGGCCGGATCTGGGGGTTTGCCCATCAGCTCGCGGATTGATTTTTGTGATCTCCTCGATGTCCTCGGCGTTCGCCCGGTGTACGCGGCGGAGTGTAACTCCATCTGTTCCGCCTCCTTTGCGGCGGCCATCGCCTCGACCTCGTCCGCGGTGTAGTTGGTGCAAACGATGCCAAACTCGCAGTCTCCCGGGTACGGATTTTCCAACTCGATGATTTGCTCCGTGTACTCGTAGCACTTCGCCTTGAAGTCAATCTTGCGGATGGGCTCGGACGATTTGACCACGGGGTTCAGATCGAACACGAGCGTGCTCCCGTTCACCTGCGACTCCTCCTTCACCGCAGCGAGGATAAGCCGACACCGTTCGGGGAGCGACGACGTGGGCGTGCAAGAAACCGCGAGCTGCGCCGAGCTCCTCTTCTCCATTCTCACCGTGGTCGCCTCGACGGTGAAGTCGGGGTTACCCTCCAAACGGACGGAGTAGGAGATGGGCGCCATCGCCGGGTTCGTCAGCTCGATGTTCTTCACCACTTTTTGCCCAAGCAGCGTCGGGAAGTCGATGACCGTCCTGGGCACCAGCTGCGGTAGGTGGTTGTACAAAAACAGGCAGAACAGGAGTCGCTCGCTGGGACTCAAGCTCGCGAGCTCATCCGCCGTGACGTCGTCGTACGACAGCTGCACGTACCTCAACATGTCCAGGACCACCTCGTGGTTCGCGACGATATCCTCGCGGGTCTCCGGGACGAACTTCATGTCCTGGGAGAACTGCGAGAGGTTCGGCCAGTGACTGACTAAGAGCCCGTAAAGGACGGTGCCGTCGCGGAGGTCATCGTCGAAATCGCAGACCCTCGCCGCGCCCGGGAAGACCCTCGCGCGGTGGTGCGTCATCCACTTCAAGATGATGCTCTCCGCGACGGAGAAGACGTTGCTCCCGGCGATGGACGCGTCCGTGGCGGAGTTGACCGCGAGGTCCCCGCAGTTGGGCACCGTGCTGAACTGCTTTGGCGTGATGCGGTTGAGGACGAAAATGCGAATCGTCTGCATCAGCACCGCGCGCCAAGCCGACGCGGAAACATCGCGGAACCTATCCCTGTCCTCGTACAGAGCGATCCAGTGTTTCAGCCTGTCCCCGTCCACGATGGACCACTCCCCTGACTGCACCTTGGCCATCTTGTCCCTCAAGAGCCTGTGGTAGTCCTGCTCGTCGACCAGAAACTCGGGGTAGACGCCGTTGAGGAGCGCGCCGGTTCCTTTCAGGTACGTTATGATCTTGTCGAACCTCTCGCAGAGCCAGAGCGCGTGCTGGCGCTTGTTCAGCCCGTGCTTCTCCACCGTCGCCACGATCTCTCGTCCCGTCCAGAACTTGATGATTTCCACCAGGAGCAAACCCTTGGTGCGGATGAAATCGCCGGGGATGTCGCGAACCGGCCCCTCCGGGGTGCACGCGTTGAGCCACCTCGCGAGGCTGGCGTTGTCCGCGCCCTGGTCGAGCTGCGCCATCGGCGGCGCCATGTATCGCGCTTGTCGCGGCAGCATCACCGGCCGGTTGACGTCCGCGCCGTCCATCGTCATGCAGCCGTCGTTCGCGGCGAGGAACTGTTCCGTGGTCAGCGTACAGTTATCCGCGATTCCCGAGACGGGAATCGGAAACCGTTTCCCATCCTCGTCCAAAAACTCAATCGTCGCGGTGAAGCTCAGAGGCTTCTTGCTCTCGAAGCTGACGTCCACCGGGAGCCTCTGCTTGGCGATGCCGATCATCCGACCCTCCGGCCACTCGATCTGCAGCGGCACCGCGAGCTTGTCCGCCGGAAGCTTGCAGGAGATGCCCATGTTATCGAAGCCCTCGTTGATGAGCCAGAGTCTCCGCGTCGTCGCGACGCCGAGCGGGGTGGGCGCCAGTCGAACCTCCCTCTCGTCAAATTTGATCCTGGGGTGGGCGCCGAGCCCCACGACGCCGAAGCGGAGGTGCGCGTTCTTTGTCTTCGCCGCGCCGTCCAGGTACACGGGCACCTTGCCCTCGAACTTGGTCGCCAGCATCGGCGAGAAACTGCACTTGACGGTGACCGACTCGCCGCGTTTGAGGATGCCGAATTTGGGCTCAAACTGAAACGTGTGCACGAGGTCGTAGGGCTTGGGAGAGCCGTCGTCGATCACGCTCGCCTCGTCCGCGTCCAGCGCGACGGGCTTGCCGAACGCCCAGTGCAGGCTCTCCGGTCCGCTCGCCGGATCGTTGTTCGTGATGGTGAACTCCTGCACGTGCGGCACCTTCCTCATTCCCTCGCGGAGAAGAATCTTGTGCGCAAAGTCAACCAGCGACGTGCCCAGCAGCACCCGCGGCTCCTTCGACTCCGCGGTGACCGTCTTGCACAGTTTCTCCGCGGGCGTGGGCTGGTCCACGACCCCCTCTAACAAGAAGGGCATCGCGAACGAAACTTTCCTGGCGGTGTCCGTGGGGTGAAACACCATGCGGAAAGTGAGCTCCTGCTTACCCGCGACGTGAATCTTATACAGAGACCCGCCGGTGCTTGGATCCGTCTCCAACGCGTACACCGGGACATCTTCGTAATACTCCGGCGACCACGCCTCGGGTGATATCTCCAGGTCGAAGTCCGGGTACTGCCTGAGGTCGCAGGTCAGCTCCGCGTCGATATCCGAGGTGTTCACGAGCGTCACCGGCCGCTTGGTGATCTCCATCCTGAACGTGTTCCCGAAATTCAAAGCCTGCTGCTTGCAGTGCACCACCGGGACGATGACGCTCGTGAGCACGGGGATCTTGACCGGTTTACCCCCGCGCAAGTTCATCTGCATGTTCACCTTGTGCGCGCCGGGGTACGGCGACTCGAACGTCACGGTCAGTCGCTGCGACGCGCCCGGTCTGATGGACCCAAAGTCGGGGTCGCACGAAAACTGCGGATGCTTCGCCTTGAAATTTTCGTCGAGGCGATACACCGCGTCGAACCTGCCCACGTTCTTAAGCGTGCAATACCTCGTCGCCACGAGCCCCGCCGCGATCGTCTCAAAGTCCACGACGGGCTCCTTGAACCGCAACTTGGGCTCCCCCGCGTCCGCGGTGCACCGCACGGCACGAGACGTGCTCCCGCCGACGACGTCCATCACGATCGTCGCGAAATTTTCCTCCGACAGGGGCGAACCGACGGTCCACGACGGGGACCACGTGACCCGCACCGGCTGCATGCCGTCGCCGGGCACGGTGCCCCGCGCCGGATGCACGCTGTACGCGCACCCGGGCGGGACGCGCCACCGGTACTCGGCCGCGTACATGTTCGGGTTCGTGACGACCAGCGTCTCCGTCACGGTGTTCTCCCAATTTTCCGGCGCGAACCGAAATTTGAGCGCCGAAGCGTTCAGGTCGAGCTGCACGGGGACGACGTCGGCGAGCACGTCGAAGGCGTAGCTCGTGGTTCGGTTGCTGTTGATGGAGTACCCCACGGTGGTCTTGAAGTTCCTGTCCACGCGATCGACGCAGAGCGCGATGCCAAAGTGCGCGGTTTTACCGGGCGGGACAACCTGCGACGTCGGCGTCGAGTTCTTCAGCTCCAGTTGACCCGCGGTGTCCACGTGGACCAACACGGCCTGATCGTTTTCGTTTGTCACGGTGAAGAACTTGAGGTTATCGCTCAGCACCGACACCTCCCCAAAGTCCAGCATGCTCGGTCCGATCTTGAGCTTCGCCAGCTCCTTCGGTATGAGAACCCTGGAGCACTCCTTCATCTCCTTGGCGGTGCTCGGCATTCGCTTAAAGTTGGAGACGACGCCCAGCTTGAGCAGCTCGTCATCCTCCGCGAGGCACTGTGCCCTGTGTTGCGGCCTGAGCCTCCCCTCGGGCACGTCCGGGTTCAACCACAGGGGCTCCACCGGGTCCGGCAGCGGCGGCCCGTTATCCACCAGCCCGCTCCTGTCCACGAGACCGAGCGACGTCGGATCCGTGGGGTTAACCCTCGCCGCCTTCGTGCTCCGCCGCCTGTTGGTCCGAATGTAATCGACGTAGCCGGTGCGGTGAGTCTCCCGCGCGGTTGCCTGCTGCAGCGTGAGCGTCTCGCTGAAACGCCTGTCGAGCGTGTCGTCCGTGTACCGACCCGTGTTTCGCTGAAGCGACGTGGGCATCGGGTTCAAGTGCTTCCGGCCGGCTCGCGACCTCGCAATCGTCGCCTTTCTCACCTCCTCCGCGCTGACAAACTTACGCGGCCTCTCGAAATCCTCCGGCACCGCCATGGTCCCGCCGGGGAGCGGCGGCTTCTCAGTGACGAAATCGGAGAACCCCTTGACGCGCACCGTCCGCTCCGCCATCACCTTGCCGCTCGTGGCAATCGCCTTGACGGTGAGATCCTCGACGTGAGTGCCCAAGTTTTTGGGCTCGTACCGAACGACGACGCTGACGCTCTGCCCCGGCGGAATCTTACCGCTCGCCGGCTGCGGCTTGAAGAAGGTTGACCGGTCGATGACGTAGTCCACGGGCGCCTCCTTGTTCATGTTCTTGATCATCACGATGTGGTCGCCCACGTCATGGCAGGCGACCGACCCAAAGTCCAGCGACGCGGGCTGAACGTCCAACGCGCCCGTGACCGCCTTTGCCGTGATCGGAAGGAGGCACCTGGCCTTGGGCACGCCGGAGAAGGTGATGACCCCGAGGCACGCGAGCGACTTCGCATCCCCGTCGATCTTCCTCGACACCGACTTAAACCCCTTGGTGGACGTCGCCAGCTTCGGCGCCACGGTGACCGATATCCTGCGCCGCTCGTAAGGCTTCAGTATCCCCGACCTCGGCTCGATGGCCAAGGTACCGTCGTCCAGCTCAACGCACCGCGAGCTTCCGCCAGGCCCGGTCTCCCCGCGGTACATGGCGTGGATGGTACCCTGTAGATCCTCCTCGTTCGTCACGTCCATCGCGAAGGTGGTCTGGTTGGGCCCGTTGTTGAACAGGATACACGTCGCGGTCACTGCGTCGCCGTAGAGCACGGCGCCAAACGGCATCTCCGTCAGCCGCTTTGGGTCCCCCCCAGCGCCCGCCCCCTTCGCGTCGTCCACGAGCAGCTCGAGCGCGTGCGGGACGCACGTGTGGTCCACGAAGAAATGGAACGGCGCCGCCTTGCCGTCGAAGAAGACCTCGAGCTGCTCGGTGGATGCGCCGGGCGCATCCGGCGCGCACGTGACCCTCACCTTGGCCACGCCTGGCGTCGACCCAGACGCGGGGGGCACGGACCCCACCGCGGGTTCCACGCGCAGCGCGGGACCGAGGGTCCTGTCGTAATCGCAGCGGTAGGCGCCGGGCGAGGACCCGTGGTTCGTGAGCGTGAGCTCGCGCGTCACCGAGCACCCCTGCGCGATGACACCCATGTCGAGGTCGCCTTCGGCTCTGCACTCGGGCGCGGGGGCGTACGCGGCTAAGGGCAGCTCCGCGTCGCCAACCTCCGTCTGGATGACGATCTTGTCCCAGAAGTCATTTTGCGAGTCCGCCGCGAACGCCACCTCGAACTTCGCGGTCATTCCCGGCGCGAGCTTGAAGCTCTTGAACGCGTCCGCGACGAGGAAGAACTTCTTCGTCGTGGGCTTGATCATCTTCACGGTGTGGATGCGACTGTCCGCGTTGCGCACCGTCACCTCGGCGGTGTAGACGGTGTCGGCCTCGATGCCGTGGAAGTTGACCGCAGGAGGGAAGAGCCTGAGCCACGGAAGCGGGTCGTTGGGATCGACCGGTGAAGTCGATCCCGCGCGTCCGCCGGGCATGGTCAGCCTCATCGAGCCCGTCTCGGGCGGAAATTTGCTCACGGGCATTTCGCGGTCAAACGGATCCAAATCCAGTCGTTCGACGCGGCGCGGGGGCCGCCGCCTTCCCCGTGGCGCGAAGAGCCCGAGGCGCTCTCCGGTAGTATCCGAGGGCCCGCCTCGCCCTCAAAAGACAGCACCCCGCGGCGTTCCCACCCGAACGACCGCGCAGGCGCGTATGCCCCGTCTCGGGCGATGTGTCTGGGTTGGGCACCGTGACCGGCGAACGGCAAATCGGCAGACGACTGACTGATGCTTTGAACGGAAGGGCGCTGGCGGGCAGAGACTTTTCCAAGGAATAAATATTTTCAGGTCTACCACGGATACCACGCCGCCCACATCCGCCCACGTCTCTCACATCTCTCAGAACTCCGCGCTGCCCGGGTACCTCGGGAACGGGATCACGTCCCGAATGTTCTCCACGCCGGTGACGTACTGCACCAGCCGCTCAAACCCGAGGCCGAAGCCCGCGTGAGGGACGCTCCCGTACCTGCGAAGGTCGAGGTACCACCAGTAGCTCTCCTTCTCCAGGCCGACCTCTTCGATCCTGCGCTCGAGCACGTCGAGGCGCTCCTCCCTCTGCGACCCGCCCATGAGCTCGCCCACCTTGGGCACGAGCACATCCATCGCGGCCACCGTCTTGCCGTCGTCGTTTTCGCGCATGTAAAACGCCTTGACCCCTTTGGGGTAATCGCGGACGATGACGGGGCGGTTCTTGAAGACCTCCTCGGTGAGGTACCGCTCGTGCTCGCTCTGCAGGTCGCACCCCCACTCCACGGGGAACTCGAACTTCTTCTTCGCCTTGAGAACGTGGTCGACAGCCTCCGTGTAGGTGATCCTGGCGAAGTCGGAGGTGGCGACGCCGCGAAGGCGCTCGCGGAGGTTATCCTTCGAGATGTTCTTCTCGAAAAACTCCAGGTCCTCGTCGCAGTGCTCCAGCACGTGCGTCAGGCAGTGCTTGAGGTACGCCTCGGCGCAGTCCATGTCGTCCTGAAGGTCCGCGAACGCGAGCTCGGGCTCGACCATCCAGAACTCGGCGAGGTGTCGGCTGGTGTTGGAGTTCTCAGCCCTGAACGTCGGCCCGAACGTGTAGACGTCCCTCATGGCGCACGCGTAAATCTCGGCGTTGAGCTGGCCGGAAACGGTCAGGTAGGAGGGTTTGCCGAAGAAGTCCTTGCCGTAGTCCACGGCGCCGGTGGCGTCGCGGGGGATGTCGCCGCCCGCTTCAACCGCCGGAGAATTCTCGAGGGACTCCGCCTTCGCCTTGAGCGCGAGGAGCTCGGCGACGGCTTCGTCCACCTCCTCCTTCGTCGCCTTGCCCTCCTTCTTGGCATCCTTGAGGGTCTTGACGACGACGCCCTGCTCCGCGGCGGCAGCCTTGGCGGCGGTGATGTCAGCCTCGGACGCGACGTTCGATTGAGCGGAGGCGACGCTCGGTCCGTCGATGCCGTTGATGAGCGTGGTGACCTGGAACTGCTCGCCGGCGCCCTCGCAGTCGGACGCGGTGACGATCGGGGTGTTGACGTACTGGAAGCCGTGCTGCTGGAAGAAGGTGTGCGTGGCGTACGCGAGCTGGTTCCTGACGCGGGTGACCGCGCCGATGGTGTTAGTCCTCGGCCTGAGGTGCGCGATGCCGCGGAGGTACTCGAGGGTGTGCCTCTTCTTCTGCAGGGGGAAGGTGGACGCGTCGGCTCCTCCGATGAGCTTGATGGACTGCACGGCCACCTCCACCGCCTGCTTACCGCCCGGAGATTCCACCACGGTACCCTCGATGAGCACCGCGGCGCCGGTGGTGACGTCGCCCGCGTCGAGGTGCTCGCGCCCGGGCACGTCTCCGTTCACCACCGCCTGGATGCCGCTCAGCGACGAGCCGTCGTTCACCTCGATGAACGAGAGGTCCTTCTGCGCGCGGACGGTGCGGACCCAGCCGCGGAGCTGCACGGTATCGCCGACGCGGGACTTGCCCTGGTCCTTGCCCTGGGATGAACGGAAACGGGGCGGGGGTCACGGGTTGGGGTTGGGAAGGCTGGGGCGCGAAAAGGCGGAATTCTGTGGATAGGGCATCCCGGGTCCGCGAACCGGCGCGCGTACCTTGATGGCGGCGATGCGCTCGTGGCGCTTGAACGGCGCCGACGCGGAGGTCGCCGCGGCAGCATCCGCGGTGGTGGTGACGGAGCTCGCGCGAATCGAGACCATCGAGCGCCCGGCGCCGCCGACCCCGAGCCTCACCGGCGTCGGGGCGCCGGGGCTCGCGAGCGTCGCCCTCTGCGAGGGGGCGCATCGCAGCACGGAGCGGAGCGACGGGGCGGAGCGCCCGAGGCACTCCGCGCCGTTGCGCACCATCATGCGGGTGGTCATTAGAGCCATCGCGATCGAACGGGGCGCTCGCGGTGGGTCGCGTCCGTTCAAGACTGGCCCGCGCGCACGTCCGAGACTCGCGCTTGGCTGCCCTCGAGCCAGCTGCGTGCTTTTCCTCGCCTCGCGATCGACGTGGCTTGTGCTCACGCCACCAGTCTCGACGCGTTTTCCCGCGAGAGACGGCACGCCACTTCTGACCGCACAGCCGCACCATGTCCGCCCTGTCTTTCACCGCCGCCGTCGCCGCGCGCCCCGCCCTCGTCGGCGACAAGACCCGCGCATCCTCCCGGGTGAACAAGGAGACCCGCGCCATCGGCGGGTTCGGTCCTAACATCCCCGCGGACGAGTACAAGAAGAAGATGGAGGCGAAGAAGAAGCTCATCGAGGAGAACAAGAAGAAGGCCGCCGCGAAGAAGGCTGGCGGCAAGCCCGCTGCTAAGGGAGCCAAGGGCGCCGCCGCTAAGCCCGAGAAGAAGGGATTCTTCGGCTTCGGCAAGTGAGCGGTGTAACAAGCGGCGAGGCGGTTGCCGATCCATTTATCCTTAGAGCTATGCCGTAGACTATTAAGACCCTCTCTAGCTAGTGCTACTCACATCCGACGTTGGGCGCTGAGGCATGAGGAGGTTGTCAACCTCCCTCGCGAAGACACCCTCGCACCGCTTCCACCCGCAACAACTCGGCACGACATGCCGCTCGTCCTCAGCCCGGCTACAAGTACAAGGCGATCTTGAGATTCCTCAGCTGGAGTTCCTGGCAGCCCTGGACTGCTGGAATGCGCTGCGAGCGAAGCTTGCGAGCGAGTCTTGACAAAGGAAAGACGTTGGAAAGAGAAGAGCCGTGGAGGTGACATCACGCGCCGTGCGCTGCCCGCCCAACAAACCAGGCCGCGCTCACCCGTCGTACGGCAGCCATGTCCACGCCGGCTCAGGTGGACGTCCAGATCAAGGCGATCTACGGCCAGATAGAGTACGCGCCCCGCCGGAACCCGCGCGCGACCCCGCCCCTCGCCAGCCCCGTGCCCAGCTGAGGTTTTTCGCATCGGACACGACGACCTGCGCCCCATCCCCCGCACCCTCGGCCGCGCCCTGACGTATCAACTCCCCGCCTCGTCACCTATCCAACAGTGCGGGATTTGCGGACAAGAAAAAACTGGAGGGCGACCCCGCGGAGGCGACCGCGTTCGTCAAGACCCTCACCAAGAAGATGGCCGAGTCGAAGTCCCTCATCAAGGAGTACGAGCGCGTGAGCCAGGAGGACCCTTCCGCCGACCCCGAGCACACCGCGCAGCGCAAGCGCGAGATGGTCAAGCAGCTGAACGATTACGTCCAGCGGAAGAAGGCGGCGCAGGCGGACATCGCCGCGAGGCAGGAGCAGCTGGAAGCCGCGGCGGGCGCGTCCCCGGCGCCTGACGCCAAGGCCAAGCGGGGGGATCCCAAGCCGGACCCCTTCGCCGCCGCGAGGGACGCGGCGGAACGGGAGAAGCAGAACCCTTTCTCGTCGTCGGGCGCCGCGTCGACGTCGTCGGAGCCGGTGGGACTCGGGGCGGCGGACGCGGGCGCGGGCGGGGGGTCCAAGTTTTCGAAGTTTTCGAAGGGTTCCAAGGGTGGCGCGGCGGCGGCGGCGGCGCAGTCGGAGATTGTCGCGCCCGGCGAGATCGAGCTGCAGGGCATGCAGACGGAGGAGCTCCTGGTGTACGGCCGGGATAAGATCAAGGACACCGATGCCATCATCGACCGTAGCAAGGCGACCGTCGCGAGGACCATCGAGCTGGGCACGCAGACCGCCGAACAGCTTCGGAATCAGACGCAGCAGATGGAGAAGGTGGTGGACGACCTCGACGAGATTCACTTCTCCTTGAAGAAGAGCATGAAGGTCATCAAGGACCTGACGCGGGGGTTGGCGACGGATAAGTGCATCCTCACATTACTCTTCATCGTCGTCTTGGGCGTCGTGGCGATCATCGCGGTGAAGATGGCGGGTTTGGACAAGGACGACGAGGTTGCGAAAGTCAGGCGGCTGTACTCAAGGAGGCTGCTTTTGGAACCCGGCGACGCCTTCCACGGGGGCGAGACGGCGCACGAGCCGTGGCGGGGTACGCTGCATCGTCATCGTTAGATTTTTCAGTGACAACATCTCGATATTACGCGCTCGCGTCAGGGCTGCGCCCTCTGTTTCTTCGCGCTCGGCTCGGCCGTCTCGCCCCCGTCGTCCTCCGGCGAAACCCCCGCCTCGTCTGACTCCAACTGCGCCTCCTCGGCTCGCGCGAACTCCCCGAATCGCTCCGCCTCTTCCCCATCCTCATCTTCTTCTTCTTCCTCCTCCTCCTCCTCCTCCTCCTCCTCTGGGTCGTGGACGTGATCGGACTCGTTCTCCTCGTCCTCGTCGTCGGAAGTGGATCTGTCCAACTCGTCGGCGAGTTGGCCATAATATCTGTCCAACTCGTGG
>Ga0181573_10001059_pt1 | contig 27861 bp, 26 predicted proteins | sample 101ome_25_FD_148643 | JGI IMG/M metagenome (GOLD analysis project Ga0181573, IMG submission 148643) | Coastal salt marsh microbial communities from the Groves Creek Marsh, Skidaway Island, Georgia - 101409BT metaG (spades assembly) | ecosystem: Environmental > Aquatic > Marine > Intertidal zone...
ACGCCGGCTTCCATGGATTCCGGCACGGCTCGAATCGCGGCGCAGGCTTTCGGTACGTCCAAAATCGGCGCCCAGGACTGCACCCAGCCGTTCGGGTCGTCGTCGTGGGCGTTGATCACGCGGACGGGCATGTCGAGGGCGTCCTCGAGCTCGCGCGCCTGAGTCCGGAGATCGGCACGCGACGGCCCGGTCGTGTGCATGTGGTTCAGAAGAAGCATGCACGGCACCCCGAGTTCCCGGACCTGCAGGACGAGAAAGAGCTGGCCCTGGAGTGTCAAGGCGTCCGCGACCAGCACGATGAAGTCCGGACGGTGCGGGTGCGTGGGGTCGAGGAGTGTGCGCTCGGTGACGCGGCCGTCGTCGGTTTGGGCGTGCAGGTTGTAAAGGCCGGGAAGGTCGTGCACGACCCAGGATTCGCCCCCCTTGTGACGGCACGGCGCGACCGCCGTTTCCACGGTGACGCCCGCCAAATTCCCCACCGAAACGGCGCGGCCGGTCAAGCGCTGAAACAGCGTGGATTTTCCCGTGTTGGGGTTGCCGACGAGCGCGAGGTTCACGGCTGAAAGTTCCGTCGGTTGCGACCCGTCCACAATCCCCCCAAAGGGCCATTTCGCCGGCGCGTACAGGGGAGTGGAAGGGCGCTCATTTCGCCGTCAACCATTTGCGGGGGTCGACGGGCGTGCGCTCGCTTCCCGCCACCTTCCAAACCTCAAAGTGCAGCACGCTGTTCGCGCCTTCCGCGCCTCCGACGTTGCCGAGGAAGGTCCCGACGTCGATCGCTTGACCCTTGGTCACAGGGCAGTTGGTGAGGTTGGTGTAGACCGTTCGGTAGGCGCCGTGCGTGACGATGACGCTGGTGCCCGCGCCGGGCAGCTTGAACACACTCGACACCGTCCCTTGGAAGATGCTCAGCACGCGGTTGCCGGCCTCCGTGGTGATGTCGATGCCGTTGTTTTCGATCGTGATGCCGCTGAGCGTGGGGTGGGGCTGACGCCCAAACCCCTGAGTCACCACCCCCCGCATCACAGGCCAGGGCAGGGTTCGTTGGTTCTTCTCGAAGGCCTCGGAGACGATTTTGCCCGCGGGCGTCAACGCAAACTCGCCCGCGGCCGAGGCCCGCTCGGCGGCCAGCTCCGCCTCGATGAGGCGCTTGATCTCGTCGTTCAGGCGCTGGCGTTCCTTTTCCTGGGCTTTTTGGGCTTTGCGGAGCCGCTTTTCTTCGGCTTGGAGCTGGTCCACGAGGGCGGTGCGCTCGCTCCTGTCCGCACGGAGCGCGTCGCGTTCCGCTTGTTGCTCGGCCAGGGCCGTCTCGACGGCGGCCCGCTCGTCGTTGAGCGTGACGCGGACTTCCGCGAGCTCGATTTGGGCTTCCTCAATCTGCTCCACCTGCTCCTTCCGCACGGTCGTGTAGGACTGCACCAGCCGGAAGCGCAGGGCGGCCTGGCTGAAGTCCTCCGCGGCGAAAACGAAGAGCAGCGGGTTGGCGCCCAACTTCATGCGGTAGGCCTGCTGCACCATGCGTGCGTACTCGTCCTTGAGGGCACTCACGTGGCCTTCAAGCGTCCTGAGTTCCGTGTCCGTGCCGCGCATCGAGCGCTCCAAGGAGCGAATGGTCGCTTGGTGGTGCCGCACGAGTTTTTCGCGCAGTTCGATTTGCTTGTTGAGCAGCGTGACCTGCGCGGCGGCGTCGTTGCGGTTGGACTTTGCTTGTTTGAGGAGGTTCTCGGTGGTCTTGAGCTGCTGGGTGATGCGGTCGCGTTCCTTTTGGAGGGTGGCTTTGTCGTCGGTTTGGGCGTGGAAGGTCCCCAAGCCTGCCGCCAGCAAAGCCCAGCACGCCAGCGCTCGCAAGAGCTCCCTTCGCCGTGGGTCAGAGTTCGGTGCGGCGTTCGAAGTCATCGGGAATGCTGAACGGGAAATCGTAGGCGCGTCCGGGGCGCCGGCGCTTGGTGTAAATCAAGGCGTCGAACACCCCCTCGGGACCTTTGGCGGTCATGCGCACGCGGCTCGGCAGTCGGCCCAACTCCGTCTCGTCGAAATCGCTTCGCTCGACGCGTACAGTCCGGCTGCGAAGCAGGTCGTCGATGACGTCTTGCACCGGGTCGTAGGTCGTGCCGTCCATCCAAAACCGCTTGACCAAAAGCTCCTCCGAAACGTCGTCTTTTTTCTCCGCCTTCTTCTCGGCTTTCTCGAGGAGGCGCTCGGCTTTCTTGTCCTTAGCAACAATGGACAAGCTGTCGTCCGGGGAAAGTTCTTTGTCGTCGGTGCCCACGAGTTTGCGGACGTTGCGGTCGTACTTGCTCATGAGCACGTACCGGTCGCCGTCGACCCTGCTCACGTATTCCTCGCCTTCGGGGTTCATCATGAGGGGCTGGCCGAGCAGCAGGTCTTGCATCAGGTCGAAGCTGACAGGGGCCTGCACCGCGTCTTCAAGCTGGTTGTAGTTGCCCTGAAAGACAAACCGCGACCCCGGAAGCTTGCTCATCACCTGCACCGAGTCTGGGGTAAGGAGGATCCGTGCCGCCTCGACGCCGAGGGCGGGGGAGATGCTCATCCAAATCACGCTGTCGCGCGCCATCCGCACGTTCAGGGTGAACGTCCCGGCCTTGCCCATGGCGCTGGCCGTGGATTCCAGGCGCAGGCCCAGGGTGTTCCAATCGGCACGTCGGGCGTCGAGGTCGTTCAGGAGCACCGACGCTTCCCGGACAGGCAGGGTGGCCGTCGCGGCCCGTCGCCCGGTCAGGCAGCCGGTCGCGGTCAACCACAGCAACCCCAGTCCGACGAAGGACCCACGGGGCGGAAGTGCTCGACCTCGGCTGGTCACGGGCGCTGGAGTTTGGGTTTCAGGACCTTCTCGTCGCCTCCGGCCTCCACGGCACGGCGCCACGCGGCACGTGCCGCCTCCTTCTCGCCCAGGGCCCACCGAATGTCGCCCTCGTGCTCCAACGCCACCGCGTCGCCCGCCATTCCGTTCTGCTGTGCACGCAAGATCCATTCGAGCGCCTCTTGGTTCCGGCCAAGTTTGAACAGCACATAGGCCTGCGTGTCCATGAAGTTGCCCTCCTCCGGCATCAATTCGTTGGCCCGAGAGCTGCATTCCAAAGCCCGCTGCAGCTTGTCGGCCGCATCTTCGAGGAAGTACCGACCGGCGAGGTAGTAGGCGTGGTTGTTCAGCACGTACGCGTCTTCGACGGCCTTCAGGCTGCGTTCAAACGCCTTTTCCGACGCGTCGAATTCTCTGGAATCCCGAAGGGCCGACGCCAAAGCGGACGCCAGCGCCCCTTCGAGCACGGGATTGTCCAAGACCACGGCAAGCCCCCCTTCAAACGCCTTTGCGGCCTTGGCCGATTGCTTGGATTCGCGAAGCGCAAGACCGTGGTAGTAGTACAGGAGGGGGTCGAGTGGGAACCGGGCAAGGGCGCTTTCTGCGTCTCCGACCATCGCGCCCCACTGGCCCAAATCCACCCGAATCGCCATCAAATTCGTCCACGTTTCTACCGAGCCGGGTGCGAGCTCAAGCAGGTCCAGAGCAAGGTCCAAGGCGTCGTCGAGGCGGTCGTTTTGGTACGCCCAATCGCAGGCCATCTCGACCACGGCGGGCTCTTCTCCGTGACGTTCCATCATCAAGGCGAGGAGCTCCGAGTACGGGGTGTGGAATTCCGGGTCGTTTTGGGCGAGCAGCCCGTACCCAAGGACGACCCGCAACTTGCTGTCGAGTGAGACGTCGTCGGAGGCCAAGGCGCGTTTGAGGTGCGGCAGGGCAGCCGGGATGTCGCCCTTGCGCGTCCAAATCTCTGCCAGCTCAAACTGCACGAGTCCCCAATCCGCGCGGCGTTTCGCCAAGGCGCGCAATTCGTCGTGGCCCGCTTCCAATTCGCCCGAGGCCATCAGGTAACGGGCCCATTGAAGTTGGAAGACGTCGCTTTGCGGAAAGTCCTTTCGGGCGCGTTCGAGGAACTGACCCAGGTTTTTGGGGTCGGCGGTTTGCTCGACGATGCGAAGGGCCTCGAGCCGCACGTCTTCGTCGTTTCCAACTTGTTCTTCGTAGTTGCTCAGCAGGTTGAGTGTCGGCAAAACGTGCCCTTCGCGCAGAAGCCGATCGCCGCATTCGAGCAGGGCTTCCAAGTCGCCGGGCCGCGCCACCACGAAGGGCGTCCAGTCTTCTTCTGCGCCGGGTCCGTTGCCTTGCGCGAGCCGCGCTTCGCCGCGGTGGAAAAGGGCCCACGTGTTGTCAGGCTCCAGGTCAACAGCGCGGTTGAGGTGTGCTTCGGCGGCTTCGTACCGCTTCAGTTCGAGGTCGATTTTGCCGAGCTGGTAGTGGAACGCGACCTCGTCCGGCTCGGCGTCGGCGCACTGAAGAAAGCTTGCGTACGCGTCCTCCAGGTCCCCTTTCAGCAGGTGCGCTTGCCCTTCGAAGTAGGCCAATTGCGTTTCCTTTCCGTAAGGCACGCTTTCTTGGACTCCGCCGCCGAGCGACGACACGAGTCGGCAGCTGCTGAAGCCCAGGCTCGCGGCCAGGGCCAGCATCCACGTTGCCGTTGTCGTGCCGAAGAACCTCATGAGCGCGGCGTGCCTACGGTGCTGAAGTCTCCGATGCTGGCGTCGTCCGGAGTGCCGTGCCAAGCGGCGTTCGCGCCTACCATCGCCCCGTCGAGCACGGCGTGTTCAATGCGGCTGTTCGCGGCCACGAGCGCGTTGCTCACGCGGGAATCCGTCACCACGGTGCCGGGACCGAGCGTGACGTGCGGCCCTATCACGGAACGCTCGAGCACCACGCCTTCCCCGATGTGACACGGCGGCAGAATCACGCTGTCCGTCAACGTGGCCGACGCCGGCACCGCGTCGAGGCGTCCCTCTTCTTCAAGGATGCTCAGGATCCGTCCGTTCGTTTCGACCGTGACGGCCTTGTTTCCGCAGTCCATCCATTCCGAGACTTCGCCGGGAATGAACTTCAGTCCGTCCTGCGTCATGTTGCGGAGGGCGTCCGGGAGCTGGTACTCGCCGCCTTTCACGACGTTGTTGTCGATGAGGTGCTGGAGCTCGCGGTTCAGTCGGGCGCCGTCCTTGAAGGCGTAGATCCCAATCATGGCGAGGTCGCCGACCCAAGTCTGGGGTTTTTCCACGTAGTCCACAATCGTACCCGCCTCGTCCGTGACCACCACCCCAAACGCCGACGGATCTTCAATCCGTTGGCAGAACAGGACGCCGTCCGCCTCGGGGTCAATCGTGAAGTTGGCCCGGAACAGGGTGTCGGCGAAGGCCACGACGACGGGGCCGTCGAGGAAGTCCTTGCCGCACAGGATGGCGTGCGCCGTGCCGAGGGGCTGGTCTTGGTACCGGATGTGGCCTTTCGCCCCGAGGCGTTCGGCCACCGCCACCAATTCACGCTCGACGTCCTCCCCAAACTCCCCCGTCACGAAGCAGATGTTGTCCACCCCGTCGTGGGCCGTCCGGACGATGTCCTCGACGAGCCGCTCCACAATGGGCTTGCCGGCGACCGGCACCAAGGGTTTGGGAACGGTTAGGGTGTGGGGGCGAAGGCGGCTTCCGCGGCCCGCCATGGGCACGATGATGTTCATGAATCAGCTTGTTCCGGTGTGGCCAAACCCGCCGGCGCCGCGATCGGACTCCGGCAACGCGTCTGTTGTTTCTACGACGGACCATTCGACGCGTTCGTACCGCGCCAAGACGAGCTGGGCGATGCGCTCTCCGTCCTCGACGGTGAAGGGCGCTTGCCCGTGGTTGATGAGGATGACCCCGACGTCGCCGCGGTAGTCCGCGTCAACCGTTCCGGGGCTGTTAAGCACGGTCACGCCGTGCTTGTACGCCAGGCCGCTGCGAGGCCGCACTTGGGCTTCGTAGCCGCGCGGCAGCGCGAAATGCAAGCCCGTGGGGATCAAGGCGCGTTGGCCGGGGTGGAGGACGACGGGCGCGTCGAGTTTGGCCCGCAAATCCAGTCCCGCGCTGTCGGGCGTGCCGTATTCCGGCAAGGCGTGCGGGGTGTTGGCCACCACGGGCACCACCACCGTTGAGGAGGTTGCCACGTCGCTCATGAGCCGGGGAATTGAGGCTTGCGCTTTTCGAGAAACGCCGTTGTTCCTTCCTTGAAATCGTCCGTGGTGAAGCATTGCCCAAACCGCTGAATCTCCACCCCAAACCCTTCTCGGCCGTAGCCCGCCAGCACGCTGTCGAGGGCCGCGGCCAGGGCCGTGGGGGCGTTTTTGGCAATCTTGCCGGCCATCGCTTGCGCGGTTTCGAGGAGGATTTCTTGTTCGACGACTTGGTTGACGAGGCCGCAAGCCAACGCGGCTTCGGCGTCGATCATGCCGGCCGTCAGGACCATTTCCATGGCTTTGCCTTTGCCGACGATTTGGGCGAGGCGCTGGGTGCCGCCGTAGCCGGGGATGACGCCGAGGCTCACTTCCGGCAAGCCCATCCGGGCGTTGGTCGAGGCGACGCGAACGTGGGCGGCCATGGCCAATTCGAGTCCGCCGCCAAGGGCGAATCCGTTGACCGCAGCCACGACCGGCTTGCGGCTTTGCTCGACCCGATCAAACAGGTCGCGCTGCCCACGGCGCGCCAAATCCTCACCCTGCGCTTGGTCGAAGTCCGCAAATTCCTTGATGTCCGCGCCGGCCACGAAAGCCTTTTCGCCCGAGCCAGTCAACACGATGACTCGCACTTCGGGGTTGTCTTGCGCCGCCTCGAGGGCCGCGCTCAGGGCGTCTATGACGTTGCGGTTCAGCGCGTTGAGCGCTTCTGGACGGTTGATTGTCAACGTGAGGATTCCGTCCTCGAGGGATTTCAAAACAAGGGACATGCTGTGGGGTTGCGAATTCGCGTGAATGCAAGGCCAAATTACGCAACGCGCCCCTCGCTTTTCTGCCCCGGACGGCTCGACAACAAACGTTGGGTGTAGGGATGTTGTGGACAACTCAGGATTTGGTCTGCGGGGCCTTCCTCGACGATTTCACCCGCCTGCATCACCGCAATCCGGTCGCACACGGCACCCACCACGTTCAGGTCGTGGCTGATGAACAGAAACGTGAGCCCGCGCCGCTCACAAAGCTCGTTGAGCAAGTCCAAAATCTCGGCCTGAATCCGCAAGTCCAAGGCCGCCACGCTCTCGTCCAGCACCAAGAATTCCGGCGACAGCGCCAAGGCCCGTGCGAGGACAATCCGCTGCCGTTGCCCCCCGCTGAAACTTCCGGGCCTCCGGGCCGCATCCTCGGCCGAAAGCCCCACTTCTTCCAGCAACTCCCTCACCGACGGACCTTCGCCCGCCAAGCGTTGCCCGACGGCCTCGTGCAAGGCTGCGCCAACCGTCATTCGGGGATTCAGGGCCGAGAAGGGATCCTGAAACACGGGCTGCGCCGACCTCCGAAACACGCGACCTTTCGCCGCACCGCCCTTCCAACTCACCTCTCCCTCGTCGGCGGTCTCGAGCCCGAGCATCACGCGGCCAAGCGTCGATTTTCCCGACCCGCTTTCGCCGACCAAGCCCACGCGCTCGCCGGCCGCGATGGCCATGCTCACGCCTTTCACCTTTCAGCGCCTCAAAATGCGCCACCGGCTTGCCCCACACGTTTTTCTTCGTGACGTACCGCTTCACCACCCCCCGGACCTCAATCAGGGGCCTACCCTCCGTCTCGTCCGCTCCCGAGTTGTTGGTGGCGGGCGAAGGCATCGCGGCCAACAGCTCTTGCGTGTAGGCGTGCTTGGGCACCTCCATGACGTCCTTGCACGTGCCCGACTCGACCACCGCGCCGTGCCGCATCACCACCACGTGGTCGGCGATGTCCTTCACCACGTCGAGGTCGTGCGTGACAAAGAGCACGCCCAAGCCTCGCGCGTCCCGCAACTCCTGAAGCAAGTCGAGGACGTCGCGCTGCACCGTCACGTCCAGCGCCGTCGTCGGCTCGTCGGCCAGCAACACCTTCGGGTTGCAGGCCAAGGCGAGGGCGATCATGACGCGCTGCTTTTGGCCCCCGCTCAGTTCGTGGGGGTATTTGCGCTCGGACCCCTCGGGCAAGCCGACTTCGGCAAACAAGCGCGCGACTTCGGCCTGGGCCGCCTCGCCGCTCGCGCCCTGATGAAGTTCGAGCGGCTCGGCGACCTGCGCCCCCACCCGCATCGACGGGTTCAGGGACGACATCGGGTCCTGGAACACCATCGCCACGTCGCGCCCCACGGGAGCGCGATGCTCGCCCGGGGCCGCCCAAAGCGCTCCCTCCGGGCCGCGCACCTCGCCCGCCACGAGCTTTCCCGTGCCGGGCAACAGGCCCATGACCGCGAGGGACGTCAACGTTTTGCCGGAACCGGACTCGCCGACGATGCACGTCGTCGCACCCGCCCAAACGTCGCACGACACCCCCTTCACGACCGGCTCGCGGCCGTCAAACGCGATCGAAACGTCGCGCAACGAAAGGACAGGGGTCTCGCTCACAAGCGGAAGTTACAGCGTGCCGCGGCTCTCTTGCTCGCGCTCGATGGCTTCGAAGAGGGCTTTGAAGTTCCCCTTGCCAAAGCTCTTCGCGCCTTTGCGCTGGATGATCTCGAAGAACATCGTCGGCCGGTCGACCACGGGCTTGGTGAAGAGCTGCAGCAAGTAGCCTTCGTCGTCGCGGTCGATCAGGATGCCGAGCTTGCGCAAGGGCTCGAGGTCTTCCTCGATTTCACCGACCCGGTCGAGGATGTCGTCGTAGTACGTGTCGGGGACGTACAGGAACTCCACGCCGCGTTCCTTCAGGGCGGTCACCGTGCTGACGATGTCGTCGGTGGCCACGGCGATGTGCTGCACGCCCGCGCCTTGGTAGAAGTCGATGTACTCCTCGATTTGGCTTTTCTTCTTGCCTTCCGCAGGCTCGTTGATCGGAAACTTGATGCGCCCGTTTCCGTTGCTCATCACCTTGGACATGAGGGCGGTGTAATCCGTGGAGATGTCCTTGTCGTCAAACGACACGAGCTGCGCGAAGCCCATCACCTCGGCGTAGAACTTGCACCAGGTGTTCATCTCGCCCCAGCCCACGTTGCCGACCATGTGGTCGATGTACTTGAGGCCCACGGGAGCGGGCTTGAAGTCGGGGTTCCAGGCTCGGTAGCCGGGCAAAAACAATCCGTTGTAGTTCTCGCGTTCGACGAAGACGTGGACGGTGTCGCCGTACGTTTTGATGGCGCTGAGAACCACCTCGCCGTCGGCGTCGCTGCGTACCTCGGGGGCGAATTCGGCTTCGGCGCCTCGCTTGGTCGTTTCCTCAAAGCTCTTGCGCGCGTCCGGCACCCAAAGCGCCACCGACTTCACCCCGTCCCCGTGCTTGTCGAGGTGGGCGTTGAGTTCGCCGCCTTCCTTGAGCGGCGTGGTCAGGACGAGGGTGATCTTGTCTTGGCGCAGCACGTAGCTGACGCTGTCTTTGCTTCCCGTTTCGAGGCCCTTGAACGCGAGCGGCTGGAAGCCCCAGGCGGCCATGTAGTAGTAGGCGCTCTGCTTGGCGTTTCCGACAATCAATTCCACGTGGTCCGTGCCGAGCAGCGGCAGGAAATCGTGGGCTTCGGGAACGACTTTTTCGAGGTTGGTGGTGGGTTCGGTCAGCATGTCTTCAGGTTCTGTCATGGTGAAGGCCAAATCGTCGAAGGCCAAAGTTCTTTCATCTCCACCCAGCTCACAACCAGCTTTGGTGGTAGCCCTCCATTTCGAGGTCGAGGGCTTGTTGCGTGACTTGGAGGGGGCGGAAGGTGTCGACCATGACGGCCAACTCCTCGGTGCGCTCCTTGCCGATGCTTCCCTCGTACGTTCCGGGATGCGGGCCGTGGGGGATGCCGGCGGGGTGGAGGGTGATTTGGCCTGGGCCCACTCCGGTGCGGCTCATGAAGTCGCCGTCCACGTAGTACAGCACCTCGTCCGAGTCGATGTTGCTGTGGTTGTACGGCGCGGGAATCGAGAGCGGGTGGTAGTCGTACAGGCGCGGCACGAAGCTGCAGATGACGAATCCGTCCGTCTCGAAGGTTTGGTGCACGGGGGGCGGCTGGTGCACCCGGCCCGTGATGGGCTCAAAGTCGTGGATGCTGAACGCGTACGGGAAGTGGTACCCGTCCCAGCCGACCACGTCGAACGGGTGGCTCGCGTACATGTAGTCGTGCAGCATGCCTTCCTTCTTGATGCGCACCTTGAAGGGTCCGTCGCCCTCGTCGCTCACGTCGCACAGCGCGCTCGGCGGACGCATGTCCCGCTCGCAGTAGGGGCTGTGTTCGAGCAGTTGCCCAAAGTAATTCCGGTATCGCTTGGGCGTCACCACCGGCGAGGCGCTCTCGACAATCAAGGCACGGTTGTCGTCGGTGGCCCACTTGAACCGGTGCATCACGCCCCGCGGGATCACGAGGTAGTCGCCCGGCCTGTAAGCTATCTGCCCAAACATCGTCTCCAGCACCCCCTCGCCGCGGTGCACAAACACCACTTCGTCCTGGTCCGCATTCTTGTAGATGTCGTCGCGCTCCACCTTGGGCGGGGCGGCGAGGGCCACGGTGCAGTCGCGGTTGAACAGCGTGGGCACGCGCGACCCCAACCAGTCCTTGCCGGGCTTCACGGCCCACCCGTCGAGCTTCCTGCTGAGCAAGTTGCGCTCGACGGCCGCCACCGGCCTCACGTCCTCACTTCCCAGCACTTCCACGACCTGCGTCGGCCGCTGGCGGTGGTACAGGAGCGAGCTCATTCCGACGAACCCAACGGTCCCAAACAGTTGTTCGTGGTGCAGTTCGCCATTCTCTTGGCGGAACTGGGTGTGGCGTTTGGGCGGGATGTCGCCCAGCTTTTGGTAGAACGGCATGGTGCCTGCAAGTTAGTCAGCCCGCCGCCGTTCGCACCCGACTTCGGTCAACCCCGTTTCGGCACGCTCACTGCGCGCCCATCGCCCGGGCCCACCAGGGCAGGCGGCCTTCCTTCGTCAACGGCCATTGCAGGCTGAGCTTCATGCCCGGCCTCAAGGCGTCGTCCGGCTTGAGGTTGTTTTTTCGCGCCAGCGCAGGGGTCCGGATGCCGTGCATTTGGGAGATCTGCCAGAGGGTTTGGCCTTGGCGCACGGTGTGCCAACCGGTCGCCGCATGGCTCTTCTTCGGCTGGAGGTACACGCGGTCGCCCGGCATGAACGTGTGCTGCTTGCCGACCTCGTTGTAGGTGCGAATCTGCCACGGCATCAAGTCCAAACCCTTGGCCAACGACGCCTGCGTGTCGCCTTCCTCGGCGTAGACGTACTGCACGCCGTGCACGGTCGTCCGCACGCGGTGCGTCCCTCCGAGCTCCACGGTTCCGCCGCCCGTGCTTGCCTTGCGAACCACGTCGTGCTCCCGGACGTTCACCCGGGCCTGCGACCCGCTTCGCGTTCCGTCTTCCGCGGCCTGCCCCTCGCCCGAGCGCGCTTCCGCCACCTCATCTCCCTCGTCGCCCTCGCTCTGGCCTCCCGACCAGCGCCCTCCAGGCACGTCAAGCGCGTGGAGGTCGTGCTTCTCGATGAGCGTGATGAGCCGGTCCGCGTACGCGGGGTCGGTCGCGTAGCCACACGCCTTCAAACCTTTGGCCCAGCCTTCGTAATCCGTGGGTTCCAGCTCAAACAACTGCGCGTACCGGTCCCGGAGCAAGAAGTGGCTGTGGTCTTCGTAGCTGTCCTTCGCGTCGTCGTACACCCGGAAGCATTCGCCTTTCTCGTCGTCGTCGTGGTAGGTGCGCTTGCCCGTCCACGTGGCGTGGCATTTGATCCCGAAGTGGTTGTTCGACCGCTGCGCCAGCTCGCTCACTCCGTTCCCGCTCTCCAAAATTCCTTGCGCCAACGTGATGCTCGCGGGGATGCCGTACTTCTTCATTTGGTGCACCGCCTCGTCCTGCCACTGCTCGATGTACGTCTCGTTGGTCGCCACCGGCTTCGCTCCCTTCTCGTCGCCTTTCGGATCCCCCGTCGCCCCCACGTTCCGCGGCGCCGCCACCAAGCAGGCGTTCATGAGCAACATCATCCCAAGTCCAAACAGGGTTCGAAGAGCTTGGGCTGCGGCAGGTGTAGAAGGAGTTGTCGAGGCGTACGTCATGTCGGCTTTTTCCTAAACGACCAAACTACTTTTCCCGTGCCCGCTCCCGCGCCAACTTCCCTGAAGTTGCTCCCCTCCGCTCTGTGAATAACCACGTTAGTTGGGTTTGCCGTTGCCGTGGTCTTGAGTGGTCAATTGCATGCCTTCCGGGCTGTAAAACGACCACGTGCCGATGCGGGTGCCGTGATCAAAGGCGCCTTCGATGGCGGGCTCGCCGTTGGGGTGGTAGGTGCGGTAGGTGCCGTGTTCTTCGCCCCGGTCGTAGCTGACTTGCGACCACGGCATGCCCGTGTCGTAGTAGCTGTTCCAAATGCCGTGGCGCGTGCCTTCCAGCAGTTGCCCGCGTGATTTGAGTTGGCCCGTCTCGTGGTATTCTAGGCGCTCAAAGACCGTGTCGCCTCGGAAGCCAAGCACCACGCGTGGGTCGCCGTCGGGCCAGGTGGTTTGGACTTCTTGCCGAGGGGCGTTGGGATCGGAAGTGGCGCACGAGGCCAGCACGCCAAGCGCCAAGAAGATCGAGGTCAGGCGGGCGGTCATTGGACGCGGCGGATCGTGTATTCGATGAGGTCGCGCAGGGCTTCGCGGGCTTCGTTGCTGACCGCGTCTTGGCCGCCGAGTTCGTCGAGCAATTCGAGGGATTCTTCCTTCAGGCGGCGCATCTCGGAGCGGGCGCGTTCCATGCCGGGGCCGGCGAGGATGGCGTCCATGACCTCTTTGACCGCGGCGGGGTCCTCGCTCTTGTGCTTGACGAGGCGAATGAGGCGACGACGCTCGGAGGGGGTGGCCTGGGCGAGCGTGTGGATGAGCGGAAGCGTCATTTTGCGTTCGCGGATGTCTTGTCCGGTGGGTTTGCCGGTGCGGTCGCCTTCGCCGAGGTCGAGGAGGTCGTCTTGGATTTGGAAGGCGAGGCCCACGCGTTCGCCGAGGCCCCACATGCGCTGGACGGTTTCGTCGTCGGCCCCGGCCGCCGCGGCCCCGCAGGCGCAGCATGCCGCGAGGAGCGAGGCGGTCTTGCGCCGGATGATGTCGAAGTAGACCTCCTCGGTGATGTCGAGGCGTCGTGCCTTCTCGATTTGGAGGAGTTCGCCTTCGCTCATTTCGCGGACGGCGCGCGAGGTGATTTTCAACAGGTCAAACGCCTCGGCGTCGACCGCGGCGAGGAGGCCGCGGGACAGGAGGTAGTCCCCGACGAGCACCGCCACCTTCTTCTTCCAAAGCGCCTGGATGCTGAACACGCCGCGCCGCAAGGGACTCTCGTCGACCACGTCGTCGTGGACCAAGGTGGCGGTGTGCAGGAGCTCAATGAGGGCGGCTGCGGTGTGGGCGCGGTCGGTGGCGCCGCCTTGGTCGTCGACGCCGCCGTGAAGCCGGGCGCTGAGGAACACGAACATGGGCCGCATCTGCTTGCCTTTCCGGCGAAGGATGTACCGCATGACGGTGTCGAGGAGCGCGACGTCGGTGGTGACGGCTGCCCGGAATTTGGGCTTGAAAGCCGCCATGTCTCCCGACAAGAGGCTGGTCACACGTTGCAGGTCCGCCATAGTGACAAAGGTAGCGCCGGGCGAACCTGCAATGACGTTCGAAAGGGCACGGGCGGCGCGCCTCGGTTCGAGAGTGTATCTTCGTGGCATGCTGCGTTCCATGACAGGGTACGGCAAGGCCGAAGGCGCCGTCGGATCCCGGAAATACACCGTCGAAGTTCGTTCCCTGAACGGCAAGAACCTCGACCTCTCAGTGCGGATGCCGTCCGTGCTCAAGGAAAAGGAAATGGACCTGCGCACCGAGCTCGGCGCGCGCATCGTGCGCGGGAAAAGCGACGTCGCCATCCACTTTGAAGCGGACGCGGCTGAGGCGCGCCACGAATTGAACGGCCCGGCCATTCGCCAGTACGTGAAGGACTTGGAATCGCTCGCCGCAGAGACCGGACAGCCCACGGGCAACTTGCTTGCCACGGCGGTTCGTTTTCCGGACGCCATGCAGACGTCGAAGGAGGCGTTTGACGAAGAGGCCTGGGAGGGAATCCACGCACTTGTGCTGGAGGCGACCGACAACTTTGATGCTTTTCGCGACACCGAAGGGGCGTCGCTGGAGGCCGATTTCACAGCGAGACTCGCCACCATTGAAACGCATGAAGCGGGTTTGGACCCGCTGCTTGAAGCCCGAATCCAACGCGTCCGCGACCGCATCCGAACCAACCTCGAAGAGGTGGTCGATCGGGCGGCGCTTGACGAGGGGCGGTTTGAGCAGGAAGTGCTCTACTACATTGAAAAGATGGACGTCAGCGAGGAGCGCACGCGACTCACCGCCCACATCGCGTACTTCCGTGAGATCATGGAAACGGGGGCGGGGCAAGGAAAGAAGCTGGGGTTTGTGGCTCAGGAAATGGGCCGCGAAATCAACACGCTCGGGAGCAAAGCCAACGACGCCGACCTCCAACGCATCGTCGTCCAGATGAAAGACGAGCTCGAGAAGATCAAGGAACAAGTCCTGAACGTCCTCTGACATGCCCGCCGGAACCAAACCCCAAGGCGACGGCCTCGCCATCATCTTTTCCGCCCCGTCTGGTGCCGGCAAAACCACCCTGGTTCGCCACCTCATGTCCAAGGAGGACCTGTCGCTCGGCTTCAGCGTCAGCGCCACGACCCGCGCGCCGCGTGAGGGCGAACAGGACGGCGTGGACTACCACTTTCTGACTCCGGAGACTTTTGCGGCCAAGGTGAAAGCGGGCGATTTTGTGGAGTACGAGGAGGTCTACGAAGGCCTGTCGTACGGCACGCTGTGCAGCGAGGTGGAGCGCTTGTGGCGCGACGGCCGCACCCCGCTTTTTGACGTGGACGTGGTCGGAGGCCAAACCCTCAAGTCCGTCTTCGGCGACAGCGCCTTGTCCATCTTCGTCACGCCCCCTTCGACGCTCGCCCTCGAAGACAGGCTCCGCAACCGCGGCACGGAAGACGAGGCGGCCCTCGAGAAGCGCATCGCCAAGGCGCAACACGAAATGGAAGCGGCCCCGGCATTTGATTTGCGGCTTGTGAACGACGATTTGGACTTGGCGAAACAGGAAGCGGAAGACATGGTGGGGGATTTCCTTGAACGCGCCTTTCGATGATGCGTCGCGTGGGCTTGTACTTGGGGTCCTTCAACCCCATTCACCTCGGACATTTGGTCATTGCCAACCACATGCTGAATCAGGCGGGGTTGGACGAGGTGTGGTTCGTGGTAACTCCGAGCAGCCCGCACAAGCAAGGGGTTTCGATGATCCCGGAAGAGCACCGGCTTCAAATGGCTCATTTGGCGTTGGCGGACCACCCGCATTTGAAGGCGTCGGCGGTGGAGTTTGACCTGCCTCGGCCCAACTACACGTCCGACACGCTGGCCCACCTCCGGGAGGCGCATCCCGACCTCGAATTCAGCGTCATCATGGGGCAGGACAACCTCGAGAATTTCCACACGTGGAAGGGCTACGAGGAATTGGCGGCGGCCCACCGCTTGCTCATCTACCCGCGTTTGTCGACCGGCTCGTCGGAACCCTCGGGCCACGTAGAGCGTTGGTTGACGCACCCCAACGTTGAACTGCACGAAGCGCCGGTCATTGCCATCAGCTCGACGTACGTCCGGGATGCCATCACTGCAGGCCACGACGTGCAGTTCCTGCTGCCCGACGCCGTGGTGGCGTACATCGGGAACAACCACTTTTACGAAGAGACGGAAGCCTGAAGGTGCGCACCGTTTCTGGCGCCCTGGTCGACTACTGCCCGTTGTAGGTGTTCATCGCCCGCGCGAGTCCCGCGGTGGTGATGTTCAAGACCGCGTCGCCGGCCTTGGTCAAGCGCTCGTCCATGCGCTCTTTCTCCTCACTGCTCCAATCGCCCAGCACGTAATCGACCTGCTGTCCTTGCCCAAACTCCGCCCCAATCCCAAACCGCAACCGCGGGTACACCGTCGACCCCAGCACCGCTTGGATGTCCTTGAGCCCGTTGTGTCCGCCGTCGCTTCCTTTGGCCCGCAAACGCAAGGTCCCAAACGGCAAATTCAGGTCGTCCGTGATGACCACGACGCGCTCGAGCGGAATCTTCTCCGCGTCCATCCAATACCGCACAGCCTTGCCGCTGAGGTTCATGAACGTGGAGGGTTTGAGGAGCACGATTTGGCGCCCCTTAAAACGGACGGTGGACACCTCGCCCAGTCTGCCGGTCTCGAAAGATCCGGACAGACGTTGGGCGAGGGAGTCCACCACCTTGAACCCGATGTTGTGTCGGGTTTCCTCATATTCCGCCCCAGGATTCCCGAGGCCTACCATGAGGTACTTCATGCAGCGAGGCGCTTATTCGTCTCCGCCGCCTTCGCCTTCACCTTCTCCGTCTTCACCTTCGCCACCTTCTTCGTCTTCCATGGCAGACTCGGCAGACATGGCCGCACGGGTGCGCTTGCAAGCAACGAGAAGGGCGCTTTCGCTCAAGAGAATGTCGAGGCCGTCGACTTTCAAGTCGCGGACACGGGCGTTGTCGCCAATCTTCAACGGCGAGATGTCGACCGTGATGCACTCGGGCAACTGGTCGGCGATGCCGCGAACGGGCACACGACGGTAGTTGAGTTCCAATCGTCCGCCGTTCATCACGCCGATGGCTTGGCCGGTGGTGCGCAACGGAAGGTCGATCTTCACCGGCTTGCCTGGAAGGATCTCCAAGCAATCGATGTGCGTGACACGGTCGGTCACGGGATGGAATTGAATTTCCTGGATGATGCAGTCGACTTTTTTGCCGTCGATGTCCAACTCGATTTTGAAGACGTCTGGGTTGAAGACGAGCTTGTTGAGTTGAACTTCAGACACGCTGAAGTGTACTTGCTCTGCGCCGCCGTACAAGACCCCGGGGACCCGGTTGTCCGCGCGCAGCGCGTCGGCATCTTTTTTCCCTACGCTCTCACGTGAAGAGCCGCTCAATGATGCAGTTTTCATGGTAATTTATTGAAGAGTAAATTGAGTGCTGATGGATTCGTTGCGCATCAAGCAGTGAAGCGTTTGCGCAAACATGTCGTGCACAGGAAGCACGGTGATTTTGGACGAATCGACGTCCGTGCGCAACGGAATGGAGTCCGTCACGATGAGTTCTTTCAAGCTGCTCGCTGCGATGCGTTCGTACGCAGGACCGCTCAACACGGCGTGGGTGCAGACGGCACGGACGCTCAATGCGCCGTGTTCCATCATCAAATCGGCCGCCTTCGTCAGGGTGCCTGCCGTGTCGCACATGTCGTCGACGATGACGACGTTTTTGCCTTCCACCTCCCCAATCACCGTCATGTTTTCCACTTGGTTGGCCACCTTGCGCTGCTTGTAGCAAATGGCCATGTCCACACCGAGGTGCTTGGCGTAGGTGTTGGCGCGCTTGGTGCCCCCGGTGTCGGGTGTGGCGATGCAGAGGTTCTCTTTCGAGATGTGCGTCTCGATCCAAGGCAGGAAGAGGGTGGACCCAAACAAGTGGTCCACGGGCACCTCAAAGAACCCTTGAATCTGGTCGGCATGCAGGTCCATGGTGATGATCCGGTTCACGCCTGCCGCCATGAGCATGTTGGCCACGAGTTTGGCGCCGATGGCGACCCGTGGTTTGTCCTTGCGGTCCTGGCGGGCAAACCCGAAGTAAGGCATCACCGCCACGATGCGCTTGGCACTGGCACGTTTGGCCGCGTCAATGAGCATCAACAATTCAAGCAGGTTGTCGGAGGGGGGGAACGTCGATTGGACGATGATGACCTCTTTGCCGCGCACCGTTTCCTCAATGCTCACCGTGAATTCTCCGTCCGAGAACTTCTGGGTGCGCACAGGAACCAAGGTGGTTCCGTAGGCCGAGGCCACGCGTTCCCCAAATTCTTGGGACGTGGAACCGGCGAGGATTTTGATCATGTCGGACATGGAGCGGCGCTTCGAGGCCGCAAAGATAGGCATTCTCAGTCGGTTGGCGCCACCAATTTGAAGCCCTTTCCGTGGACGTTCAAGATTTCGAGGCGGTCGTCCCCGCGAAGGTGCTTCCGGAGCTTGGCGATGTACACGTCCATGCTGCGTCCGTTGAAGTAGTTCGCGTCACCCCAAATGTTGCGCAAGGCGTGGCTTCGCTCGAGCAACGCGTTCTTGTGTTTGCACAGCATGAAGAGCAATTCGTTCTCTTTGGTGGTCAGGCGGTTTGACTCGCCGTTGAGGGTCAAAGACTGGGTGGTGTAGTCGTACGTGTAGAGGCCGATGGAGAATTCCGTCACTTCTTCGCCCGCCTCAGGAAGGGCTGCGGAACGGCGCAAAATGGCCTGGATGCGCAGGACGAGCTCCTCCATGCTGAAGGGTTTGGTCATGTAGTCGTCCGCGCCAACTTTGAAGCCCTCGAGCGTGTCGTCCTTCGTGGAGCGCGCGGTCAGGAACAAAATGGGAATGCTTCGGCTTTCGAGGCGAATTTCTTCGGCCACTTGGAAGCCGTCCTTGCGCGGCATCATCACGTCGAGCACGACGAAATCGTACGTGTCGCGGTGATAGGCCTTCAGTCCCTCGACGCCGTCTTGCGCCCAAGTCACTTCAAATCCTTTGGCCTTGAGGTAGTCGGAGAGCAAGCGACCCAAGCTGGGGTCGTCTTCGCAGAGCAGGATGCGGATGTCTTTCATGGTTCTTCTGTCTTGTCAGGTTGGCATTCAAACGGAAGCAACAGCTTCAATGTTGTTCCCTCGCCGAAGCGGCTTGCGATGTGGACGGATCCGCCGTGGCGTTCGACCACGTTTTTCACGTAGCTGAGGCCCAGGCCAAACCCCTTCACGTCGTGGACGTTGCCGGTGGGGACACGAAAAAGCCTTTCAAAGACCTTGCCAAGATGTTCTTTGGCGATGCCCACACCGTTGTCCTGCACGTCGAGTGACACACCGTCAGGGGTTTGGGCTGTGCGAATGACAAGATGCGGGTCGTCGCCCGAGTATTTCACGGCGTTGTCAATGAGGTTGAACAGCACGTTGGTCAAGTGGATGCGGTCGGCCACAAGGTTGGGGTTGCTCGCCTCCAAGGCCAAATCCACCTTTGCCCCCTGCTTGTGGAACTGCATCGCCATGTTTTTCACCACGCTCTTGACGAGGTCGTGCAGGTTCAGGGGCTGGACGTACAAGCGCATGGCGCCGGACTCGGACAAGCTCGCGCGCAGGACGTTCTCTACCAGCACCCCGAGGCGTTTGTTCTCCTCGCGAATCAACCCGAGGTAGTGCTTGCGCGCGTCCTCGTCGAAGGCGGGGTCGGAGAGCGCCTCGCTTGCCAGCCCGATGCTGGAGATCGGCGTCTTCAGTTCGTGCGTGAGGTTGTTGACCAGGTCGCGTTGCAGGCGATCGAGCCGCTTCGTGCGCTGGATGGCGAACAGGGTGTACCCAAACCCGCCGGCAATGAGAAGCATCATCAGGACGCTCAGGGCGAAGGCGCCGAGCATTTGGCCGAGGAGGTACCGCCCGAGCTCCGGGAAATGCACCCGGAACTGGAGGGTGCCGAGGGCGACGGAGTACCCTTGGGCGAGGAGCGTCTCGCTGAACGGCTCGGCCTTGTCGAGGAGGTACACGGGTTGCCCGTACCGGTCGAACGCGCCGAAGACGGGCTTCGCTTCAATGCCCTGTTCCTTGAAGGCGAGCATGAGCAGGGAATCCATGGGCAGGGCCTCCATGCGGCGCACGATGCTTCGCTCCAGCGGGGCCAGGTTGTCGGTGCGCAGCAGTTGCGGGTCTTCGTCCTGTTGCGGGTCGAGGTGGCTCGCCGAGAGCCAGGTGGCCACGAGCTGGAGGCTTTGCTCCACGCTTTGGTCGAAGACTTCCTTGCGCAGTTTGGCCGACGACTCGAGCCAGCTCACTTGAACCGCTACGATGACGAGCATCGCCGCCGTCATGGACCCCACCAGCACGGGGATGAGCCGACCTTTCATGGACCCAAAGATGGCGCGACTTGCGTGATTTCCGCCCCGGGTGACCGCCCAGGCAACCCAGGCGTCAACAAACATTCACAACCCGTTCACAGAGGCTTGACACGGCCGGCCAAGTCCCGGGGTAGGTTTGCCTCGGATTCAGTTCTGGAGACGCCCAACGGGGCGGATCAGAAACAGGAGCACCAGGTGAAAAGTCGTGCGGGCGAACGCGCCTGCACGCAGCAGGTTTGGTGAAGAGACATCTTCCCAAGAACGGCATCCTTCGGGGTGCCGTTTTTCTGTGGCATCCTCGGATTCTTGGGTATCTTCGTAGGCCCACTCTGCCCCATGATTCCCCAGGACACCGTAGACCAAATCATGAACGCCGCCGTCATCGAAGAGGTGGTGGGCGATTACGTGGAACTGAAGAAATCGGGAAGTTCGTTGCGGGGGTTGAGCCCGTTCACCAACGAAAAGACGCCTTCGTTTTACGTGTTGCCGGCCAAGGGCATCTTCAAGTGCTTTTCGAGCGGGAAGGGAGGAAGCGTGGTGACGTTCCTGATGGAACTGGAAAAGGCCAGCTACCCCGAGGCGTTGCGCATGTTGGCGCGTCGGTACAACATCGAGATCGAGGAGAAGGCGCCGACCCCGGAGGAAATCGCGGCGGCGACGGCCAAGGAGAGTTTGGGCAACCTCGTGGCGTGGGCTTCGAAGTGGTTCACCGAACAGATGCGCACGACCGACTCGGGCAAGGCCATAGGCCGGAGCTATTTCGTCGAGCGCGGGTTTCGGGACGACGTGCTCGACACGTTCCTGATCGGCTACAGCCCCGATTCGTGGGACGCCTTGGCCACGGCGGCGCAGGCGGCCGGTTACCCGGCCGAGAAGTTGGTCGAGGCCGGCCTGTGCAAACAACGGGACGACGGCTCGCTTTGGGACTTCTTCAAGGGCCGCGTCATGTTCCCGATTCGGGACGTGACGGGACGGGTCATCGGGTTTGGGGGACGCACCCTCACCTCAGACAAGAAGGTGGCGAAGTACTTCAACTCGCCCGAGAGCGTCCTGTACAACAAGTCGAAGGTGCTGTACGGCATGCACCTTGCCAAGCCCGCCATCGTCAAGGAGGAAAGGTGCTTCCTGGTCGAAGGCTACACGGATGTCATGGCCATGCACCAAGCCGGGGTCTCCAACGTGGTCGCGTCGAGCGGCACGGCCCTGACGACCGGACAAATCCATTTGATCCGCAGGTTCACCAAGAACGTCACGGTCATTTTCGACGGCGACGCGGCGGGCATCCGGGCTTCGTTGCGGGGCATCGACATGCTTCTTGCCGAGGGCATGGCCGTGAAAGTCGTGCTGCTCCCGGACGGAGACGACCCCGACACGTACGCGAAAAAGGTCGGCAGCGACGCCCTGCATCGGGCCATCCACGACGACGCCCAGGACTTCCTGCAATTCAAAACCCAACTTCTCGCCGACGAGGCGGGGACGGACCCCATCAAGCGCGCCGAGATGATTCGCTCTGTGGTGGAGTCCATCGCGGCGATTCCCGACGCCATCCAACGCTCGGTTTACTTGCAGTCGTCCGCTTCCCAGCTTGGATTGCAAGAGCAGGTGCTCGGCACCGAAGTGGCCAAGGTCTTGCACCAGCAATCCCTGGCTGCGTCGAAGCGGGCGGGTGGCCAACGCGGTTCTCAGCGCCCTGCGTCGTCGGGCTTTCAAGGGGGCTCGGGCTTCCCGGGCGATCCGGGCGCGTTTGGCGACCAGCACGCTCCCCCTCCAACGGACGAGGGTCACGGCGGGACGGGTACAGAGGTTGCTGCCTCCGCCCACCCCGTGGGGTTGTCCGAGCGCACGGTCGTGGAAAACGAGCTGGTGCGGGCCTTGCTCGAATACGCCGCAGAGGTGGTGACGGTGCGGGTGGAGGCGGAGGAGGAAGGGGCCGACCCGACCGACCTCGAAGTGCCTTTTGCTGAACTGGTGATCCACCGCCTCGAGGAGGAGCACATCGACATTCAGGAACCGATGAACCAGGCGGTCGTGAAGCGTTTCTCGGACGAACTCGACCACGAACGCATCTTGACGGCCGACCAGCTCGCCAACGACGCAGACGTGGGCGTCCAACAGAAGGTGGCCGGCGCCTTGGTGCAGCAGCACGTGCTGAGTCCCAACTGGTCGCAGCGGCACAAAATTTACCCTGTGGTGGAGCGCGACCAGTTGGTTTCGTTGCTCGAAGACAGCTTGCGCCGCCTCCACCTTTTGGACTTGCGAAAAGCGAGCAAAGAGGTGGCGAAGAAGTTGGAGCAGGGAGGACTGAGCGTGGAGGACGAGCGAGACCTTTTGGCCCAAAAAGTTCAGCTCGACCGCGAAATTCAATCGACTTTGGCCCATTTTGGCACCGTCATTTTGCCCTAATCCCCGTCAACTTCTTGCTTTGAACGAACTCCTCAACCGGACTTTTCACCTCGGTCACCACAGCATCAGTGTGCTGGAGTTGCTCGAGGTGGCGGCAGTGATTCTGGTGGCGCGCGTTCTGCTCGCCTTGCTGCGACGCGGATTGCGTCGGGCCAAACGCGTGTCGGCGATGGACGAGGGCAAGCGCTTCATCATTCGACGGTTGGTGGCTTCGGCGGTCTGGACCGTGACTGCGTTGATGGTGCTGTCCATTTTTGGGGTGGATTTGACGGCACTTTGGGCCGGTTCTGCCGCGCTCTTGGTGGGCGTGGGCATTGGGCTTCAAGGCTTTTTCAACGACGTGGTCAGCGGCTTTGTGCTCCTTTTCGAGGGCGGCGTGGCGGTCGGCAACGTGTTGGAAGTGGACGGGAAATTGGTGCGTGTCGAACGCATTGACTTGCGGTCCACCCGGGTGGTGACCGTGGCGGGAGAACTCATCGTGCTTCCCAACGCCAAAGTGGCCGGCGAGGCCGTGACCAACCTCAGCCAGGGCGACCGTGCCATGCGCATCCGCGTCAACGTGGGGGTGGCGTACGGGAGCGACGTGGCGTTGGTGAGCCGGATTTTGGCCGAGGCGATGGCCGAGCAGCCGGAAGTGCTCAACTCCCCCGAGCCAGCGGTGTTTTTCCAAGACTTCGGCGATTCTTCGCTGAATTTCAGCGTCATGGGTTGGTTGGACGATCCGTGGGACCGCATGGCGATCCAAAGCCGGGTGCGCACGTCCATTGACACCAAGTTCCGCGAGCACGGGGTGACGATTCCGTTCCCGCAGCGCGACCTCCACATCGTGGACCACCGTCCCGCCTCGAACGACTGACCTTACCTCTACGAGGTCCGTCAATCTTCGCTCGGACGCAGGGCGCGAATGTGCATGTTGAGGGACGTCCGGCCCCGGAACGTGTTCTTGACCAAGGTGAACACCAGGTCCATTTCGGACATACGCCGCACTTCTTCCAGCCGGTCGCCCATCCCAAACCCAATGGCTTCGAACCGGTTTTGAGGCGCGTCGGCGGGATGCACGATGAGCTTCAAGTGACGGCCTCGGTGCCCGACGGTTCGCGGTGGCAGGGCGGCTTTCAGGCGGCTTGCCATGAAGACAGGGACGCCGTTTCCTGGCCCAAACGGCGCCAACCTCTCCATTTGTTCGAACACCTCCGGCGTCATGGCCCCCAAGTCGATTTCGAGGTGGTAGCTGATGCTCGGCGCCGGAATTCGGCCGTTGACTTGGGACGCGATGCTCCGCTCAATGGCAGCTGTGAAGTCCTTCAATTGGTCGCTGCGCAACGTGAGTCCCGCCGCCATGGGGTGCCCGCCAAATTGCTCGAGGTACGACCGGCACTCTTCCAGAGCTTCGTGGATGTCCACGCCTTGGACGCTGCGCGCGCTGCCCATCATCAGGCCATTCTCTTCGCTTAGGACAATGGTTGGTCGGTAACGTGCCTCCACCAGGCGACTCGCCACGATGCCCAGCACGCCTCGGTGCCAGCCTTCGCCGCACACCACGGTGCAGCACCGGCCTGCGGGTTGCTCTGCCATTTGGGCCAAGGCTTCTTCCGTCATCTCCTCGTCCAAATCGCGCCGGTCTTGGTTCATCGACTCCAGCTCGTACGCCAATTCGTAGGCGGTGTTGTCGTCCGAGGCCATCAACAGTTCCACTGCTTTGAGGGCGTGTCCCACGCGCCCCGCCGCGTTGATGCGCGGCCCGAGGGTAAAGCTGATGTCGCGCACCGTGTTGGGGACCCGGTCGATGTTGGCCACGTGAAGCATGGCTCGAATGCCCGGCCGCATTGTCTTTCGAAGCTTCCGCATGCCGTGATGGGCCAAAATGCGGTTCTCCCCGGTGATGTCCACCAGGTCGGCCCCGATGCTCAGCGCGAGCAAGTCCAAATGGTCGTACACCGACGACATGGTCAATCCGATGGTGTTGACCAGCGCGGTCAGAAGCTTGAATGCCACGCCTGCGCCCGACAATTCTTTGAAGGGGTATTTGCAGCCTTCTTGTTTGGGGTTCAGCAAGGCGTGGGTTACGGGCAACGTATCCGAAGGCAGGTGGTGGTCGCACACGATGGTGTCGATTCCCGCTTCCGCAGCCGCGGCCAAGGCGTCAAAATCTTTGGTGCCGCAATCGAGGGTGATCAACAACGTGCACCCCGACACTTTGGCCCGCTCGACGCCCTTGGGAGAAACGCCGTAGCCTTCGCCGTACCGCATGGGAACGTAAGGCAGGACGGGGACTTGAAGGCCCTTGAAAAACGACGAAACCATGGCCACGGAAGTCGTACCGTCCACGTCGTAATCCCCGTACACCATGATGCGCTCGTTCCGCTCCACCGCTTTCATGATCCGTGTTACGGCTTTGTCCATGTCCTTCATGAGGAAAGGGTCGTGGAGCTTTTCACGGCTTGGATCCAAGAAGTCGTCGACTTCTTCCTTGGTTTTCATTCCCCTCTGAATCAGCAGCGAAGCAACCAACGGACTCAACCCCGTGTCTTGAGACAGGCGGCCCACGTCTTGAAAGTTGGGTGCTGTGGAAGGCTTCCATTCGAGGTTGTCCATGGTGCTGAGAGGGATGCGGGGTCCAGTTGTGTTCCAGTTGTATCTTTCGCCACGTCAAAATTACGCACATGACCTCTCACGGACTCTCAACCTCTTTCGTCGGCCGCTTTTTTGTGGCCTTGCTCGCCGTCGGTTTGTCCGCGGTTTCGCTCACCAGCTGCCTCAACGACGACAACCTGATCGGAGAGAATTGCTACGACGAGATTCTCAACAACGGCGAGGAGCTCATCGATTGCGGTGGGCCGATTTGCGACCCCTGCGACCCCTGCGAAAACGAGGTTTGGGATCCGCTCGAAGGAGAGCAATGGGTGGATTGCGGCGGAAGCTGCGAGCCCTGCGCGACCAACTTCAACGGTCAGCTGGACGAAGGTGAAACCGGCATCGACTGCGGTTGCGAAGGATGCCCTGCGTGCCCCGAACTGTGCGGTGACGGGTTGCTGAACGGCTACGAAACAGGTGTGGACTGCGGCGGCGTGGATTGCGACCCTTGTCCCACGTGCGACGACGGCGAATTGAACGGCAACGAAAACGGCATTGACTGCGGCGGGCCCGATTGCGACCCTTGCGAATGCTTGTGCGATTGCACCAACGGCATCCAAGATGGCCTCGAGGATTACATCGACTGCGGGGGACCCAACTGCGAACCTTGTGCGGCAGAAATCCAGTGGACTTCTGCGGGCGTCCAGTACTTTGGCGACGCGACGGCTTCTGCAGATTTGGTTGGCGGAAACCTCCAAATCCTGGGTGTCAGCTTGGCAGGCGCGCAGGTCGGATTTGTGATTGCAGAGCCGGCTGACGGCTGGTACAACGGCCATGTGGTGGCGCTCAATGCTGCTGCCATTCCCCAAGCGGCTGCGTACACAAGCACGTTGGGAACCAACTACACGACGTTGTTTGGGGGAAACACCACGTTTGCCATCAACTACATCGACCCCGTCTCCGGAGGGTACGTGGTGGGAACCTTTGCGGGGTCCTTGTTGGACGCCACAGGCGCAGCAGCCACGCTCAGTGGCGGCACGTACGCTCTCCCCATCAACTGATTGGGCTGAGAAATTTCGGCTGACAAGCCGGTGTGGATAAGGCGCGTCGGCAGGCCGCCTTCCACCGCACGATTGGCATGAACTTCGCTGTTGCGTGTTGCGCAACTTGAGAATTCCTGCCATGACATTTCCTTTCCTTTCCCTGTGCCGAGTTGGGCACCTGACGACGATGACGCTCCTCGCTGCGATTTTGGCGCTGTCCGGATGCGTGACGACCCAGCAGTACGAGGCGCTTCAAACTCAGCTAGACGAGGCGGAAAAGGAGAATTCCGAATTGCGTTTGGCCCGACAAGATGCCCAAATCAGCAGCCGCGAACTCGAGGGAAAGGTGGCGCGTCTTGCTGCGGAAAGCGAAGCCTTGGCGGCAGATGCAAACCAGCTCGGTTCGGAGGCGAAACGCTTGCGCGAAGAGGTGGATCGGTTGACGGAGCTGAACGAGGCTCTGACGGACCAGAGCTCCGGCCGACTCAGCGACATCGCGGAAGAGAACCGGCAGCTGCTCGAGGACGTGATGAAGATCCGCGAGGAACTTCAAAGCCGTGAGGACCGCCTCAACCGCCTCGAACGCGACCTCAACGAAAAGTCCGCTCAACTCGAGGCCCGGAGCAAGCGGGTTCAGGAGCTGGAATCGCTCTTGGAAGCCCGTGAAAGGGCAGCCGAGGCGTTGCGTGCCCGCTTGGCGGAGGCGCTGCTCGGCTTCCAAGGCAAGGGCCTGAACGTGGAACAGCGCAACGGAAAGGTCTACGTGAGCATGGAGGCGAAGCTGTTGTTCCCTTCGGGAAGTGCCACGGTGGATCCCGGGGGGCGTGAGGCGTTGCAGGGGCTGGCCGGCGTCATTGCCGAGCAGCGCGACCTCGAGATCGTGGTCGAAGGCCACACCGACACAGACCAACTTCGCAGCACGTCCATTCCTCGCAACAACTGGGAGCTGAGTGTCCTGCGCGCGACTTCGGTCGTCAACATCCTGTTGGAGAACGCTGGCGTGGACCCGTCCATGTTGGCGGCTTCAGGCCGCAGCGAATACCACCCCGTGGACGCGTCGAACAAAGCCAAAAACCGGCGAATCGAAGTCATCCTTGCGCCCAACCTCGACAGCCTGTACGAGCTGATCTCCGAGTGACGCACTCCCACCTGAACCGCAGAGGCCTGTCGTGCAACAAAAAAGCCGCCCTCAGAGGCGGCTTTTTTGTTTTGGTTGGTTGCCCCACCAGGACTCGAACCTGGAAAAACGGAACCAAAATCCGGTGTGTTACCATTACACCATGGGGCAATTGCGCAAAGGCGGTGCGAAGATAAACAACGCAAGGTAACTTCGTCCACCATGGAGGTACGGAATTTTGTCGACGGCGCGCTCGAAACGACCGCAGCAGTCCTGGAAAATGTGGCCCCCGGTTCGGGCGAAGTTTATGGCACTTTGCCCCGTTCGGGTGCGGCTGAGGTGGACCGCGCGATGGCCGCAGCCACGCGTGCTTTTCCGGCTTGGGCGGCGACCCCTGCGGCGGAGCGGGCAGCGTGCTTGGACCGGTTGGCGGACGCCGTGAAAGACCATGCCGCGATGTTGGCCGAGGCCGAGGCGCGCGACAACGGCAAGCCGGTCTCGCTCGCGTCCCACGTTGACATTCCACGGGCGGAAAAAAACCTGCGCTTCTACGCGACGGGCATCCAGCATTTCGCCAGCCAGAGTCACGCCATGGAAGGCGAGGCCATCAATTACACCTTGCGCAAGCCGCTGGGGGTGGTGGCGTGCATCAGCCCGTGGAACTTGCCGCTCTACCTCTTTACGTGGAAGGTGGCTCCGGCGCTCGCTGCCGGCAATTGTGTGGTGGCCAAACCCTCGGAACTCA
>Ga0181573_10001060_pt1 | contig 27857 bp, 20 predicted proteins | sample 101ome_25_FD_148643 | JGI IMG/M metagenome (GOLD analysis project Ga0181573, IMG submission 148643) | Coastal salt marsh microbial communities from the Groves Creek Marsh, Skidaway Island, Georgia - 101409BT metaG (spades assembly) | ecosystem: Environmental > Aquatic > Marine > Intertidal zone...
TACCCCCACCCGTACCCGCGCCCGTACCCCTCCCCGTACGGCCGTCTCTCCGGGAGGATGCCGCCGCCGTTGACGCCGACGACTAATCTTAACGCCGGCGACGTCTCGCTCGCCGTCGTCGCTTTTCGCCGTCTCACCCGCGCCCTGTGTAACTCCTGCGTGATCCAGTGGCTCAGTAACCCGATCGGACCGGTGACGGCGGTGAGCAACAGCGTGTGCGCCACCGGCATTCGCAGCTCGGCGGCTCGCGTCGCGGCGAACCTGCCGACGAAAAAGTTTATGCACGCGATGTGGAGCCACGCGCTCGCCGCGGTGACGCGCCTCGAGAGCAGCGTCATTATGCCGTCCAGCCGCGGGAAGAACTGGGGCTGGCCCGTGGCGAGCCCCTCGGCTAAGGACCCGGGCATCATGAGGGACAACGTGTCCGGCGACCATGACGCGCACAGCAGGGCGAGGTAGGCGACGCACAGCGGCACGAGGGGCAGCGGCGAGCGGAGGAACGTCGCCGCGGCCGAGCGCGGATGCGAGGCGCCCCACCAGAAGGCGACGAAGGACGCGACGAGGTAGCCGAGGGAGAGCGTGATGGCAATCTCCGGGACGACGTTCGCGGCGGTCGCCGCCGCGGCGGCGGCGTGCGCGACGGCGACGTCGCCTCGTCGGTCCGCTCGAGGCGACCTTCGGTGGCTTCGGAGCATCGAGATCCCGCGAGGGCGCAGCGACGCGACTTGCGTCCGGCGCGGCGCGGCGCCGCTCGGACAGCCCGCGGGTGGCGCACGGTTCGACGCCGATCGGTGCGCCGTTGGCAGGGACAGGCGGACCGCCGAGGACGCGCGCATCGCGAGCGTCATCCCTCCCGCGGCGCAGCCTCGAATGAGGGAGGGGCGCGGTTAGTGCGGTTCTCATCCAACTTGCTGACGTGTTGTTAGTCTCACCTTGGCTCGGAAGCGAGGCGCGCGGGCACTGCGCGAGGACGCGCGGGTGGGTTCGGACGGACGTCCGGCGATCCGCGATGCGCGCGCTCGCGTCGGCGCGGCCCTTCCCGGCCGCGGCGCCGCGACGCCGCGCGGGTGAAGGTCCCAAACCCGGCGCGAACCCGTCGCGGCCCGCGCGCCGAGGCTGTCGACGCCTCTTCGCGGCGCGGGATGGACACGACGCCGAGGGACCCAGCACGCGGGAGACCCGATACGTCGCGAAGTCGGCCACGCGGGCCACCGACGCCGAGGAGAACGTCACGGAGAGTCAGCAGGTGCAGCGGGACCTGGCTCTCCGCATGATGGAGGCGCAGAGCCGATGGCTGGAGGCGCCGGGCACGCCGCGAAGGCCGAGGAAAAGATCCAAGAGGAGTCGGCCCGTCGACGCGGACCCGGCCGCGGACGCGGACCCGACCGCGGCGGCATCCTCCGAGGACGTCACCGGGATGGACGGGGACGTCATCGGGATGGACGCCGAGACCGTGGTCGACGAGGCGTGGGAGCGCGGGCGATGGCTCCTCGGCCTTCTCGTCCTCCAATCCTCATCCTCCGTCGTCCTTCAGCACTACGGCGACTTGGTCCGCGATAACCTCATCATCACGCTGTTCCTCACCATGCTCGTGGGCGCGGGGGGCAACGCGGGAAACCAGAGCGCCATACGCGTCATCAGAGGCTTGGCCACCGGCGAGATGGTGACGACGAGGGAGTGCTTCGTGGGAACGCTCTGGCGGCAAGCCAGGGTCGGCTTCCTCCTCGCGTCGTTTCTCTCCGCCGGGGGGTTCGCCAGGGTCATGGTCACCGAGGCCACCGGGGGACTGGACGCCGCGGGTTCGGTGGGCGGCGTCGACGACCCGCCCGCGGCGGTGGGCGCCTTCGGCATAGCCCTGTCGCTGTTCTGCATAGTGACGCTGAGCACGGTGGCCGGGACGGCGATGCCCTTCGCGCTCGCGGCGAGCGGACAGGACCCGGCCAACGCGGGTACGACGATCCAGGTGGTGATGGACATCATGGGGGTGGTCATCACGTGCGTGGTGTGCTCGCTGGTGTTCACGCAGGTGCCCGGGATGTTGGCGGCGGTGGGGGGATGACTGGGGGGATGACCGGATGTCTAACTTTATTGTTTATCCCATATCCATCTTAGCGACGCGCGTCGGTGACTTACAGTACCCTTCAATAGTTGAAATATTCGTCAACCTGCTCGCCGGCGTCCTTCCTTCGCCTGCTGTAATCCGCCATGACCAGGGCGTCACCGACGCCCGGGCCCGTCGTGTTCTTCGCCGCCACCTTCGCGCACGCCTTCTCGAAGTCCGTCGTCTGCGAGTAAATCTTGGTGACGAGCACGACCAGTCCGACGGAGACGCCGCTCAATCCGTAGATCGCGACGTCGTTCTTGTACAGCGGATGCAGGCACGCGAGGAGTCCGCCGAACGCGGTCCACCCGCCGAGGTACAGGAAGAGCTGCGGCACCTCCACGAACCCGCCGAACTTTGCGAACCAGAGCGGCATGTTCTGCGGCGCGCACTTGCACATCTTGTTCAGGAGTATGGTGGCGACGAAGCCGGAGGTGACGGTGAAGCAAAACGTGAGCGTCCACAGCACGAAGTAGGCGGTGGTCCACCCGGGCGTCGCCTCCAGCACCTGCGTGTTCGGGAACACCACCGCGAACCCCGCGAGCGAGGCGATGAGACCGGACAGGAGCACGGTGTTCTCCCACAGGCGCGACACCGCGTTACCCACTCCGTCGTATCCGACGATCGGGGACATGGGGGTCCACCACGTGAGCCCCAGCGTGAACCGCTTCCCCCACCCCGAAGCCGCGAAGTCCTCGGCGAGGGTCCTCGCCTTGAGGATCTTCTTCGGCTCGGGGCGCACGGTGGGGGTGGCGGTGGGCTGGTCCACGAACTCGGCGGGCTGCGCGCCCTCCTGCTGCAGCGAGGCGGACTGCGCGGGGACGAGGGCGTTACCGGGGTCCGCCGATCCTCCCTGCGCGTCTTTGGGCTTTGGCGATCCCCACATCGCGCGAGGCGGCGGGGTTCGGCGACGCGCGACGCTCGCGACGCGGCGGAATGGGACCGCCGGGCGCGCGGGGTGAGTCGCGACCAGCATATCGCTCCAGCGCGCGCGTGTTTGAATGCCGGGGGCGGAACGCGTTTTCGGAGGGCGTTTTTCGCGCACGTGCTGTGGGCACAGCCGTCTGCACGCGCTTTCCAGATTTCCGACTCGTCAGTCGCGGCGGGCGCGTCGGCGCACGATGAGAAGGCCGGGTGCGCGCGGGTGGGCGTCGGTGCTGCTCCTCGCGCTCGTGTGGAGCAGCGCGTGCGTCGGCGCGGACGCCCGGGATCCGTGGTACAGGCGGGGTAGGCGCGAGCGACCGGGGATACCCCTTTGGAAACCACCCGGTGGTGCCGAGGCGTCCCGAGGAAGCGATGTTGAACCGATCGTGGTCGAGGTGACGGAGTCTGCGCCCGAAAACGCCGCCCCCGCGCCTCGGATAGACGCCATCAAGGCGATCGAAAACATTGACCTGGAAGCACCGGGCGCGCTCGAGAAGGCCCTGGCGGCACGCGCGCGCGCATCGGACAAGGAGCTCATGGTCCTGGCCGTGGGCGACACGAGGGACCACAGGAGGATGCACAAGGACCCGGCGCTGTCGCAGGTGTCGGTGGACTTCGCGATCAACCTGGTGGAGAACCTCGCGGCGCTGGGTCTTCGCAACTACCTCATGCTGACCTCATCCGCGCAGCTGTGCGACGAGCTCAGACGCGACGCCGACGTCGACGGTTGCGCGCACAGCTCGCACCTGACGGATCGCGAAAAAGAGCTAGAGCGGTGGGGGTTGAAACCGGGCGACATGTTCCTCCTGTGGGCGCAGCAGTGGAGGGTGGTGCAGCGCGCGCTGGAGGCGGGGTACTCGGTCATGCGCGTCGACTCCGACGTCGTGTTCCTGGAGGACCCGTACTTGGCGCTGCGCGGCCCGCTGCTGTCGCCATTCGCGATGGTTTCGCAGATGGATGTCTTCGACCTCGGGACGCGACCGCGATGCGACGCCGGATCGGGCGTCACGACTGAACCCGGCCACCCCGACGTGAAGCGGTGCGATTCATCCTCGCTCAAGGGGCAACCGCAGCTCAACATCGGCCTCGTTTACTTTCGGAGAAGTGCGATGGCGGACGACGGACCGACGCTCGGCGTGATAAAAGACATGCTGGCGGCGTTCACCGCCAAACTCCTCGGCGACGTCCAGGTGAACGACGACGGCGACCCCATCGCGGAGGCGCTCCTGGATCAGCCCCTGTTCCGGGAGGCGGTGAGCGAACGGGTGAGGCTAGGGAGCGGGTGGAAGGTGGCGAGCGGTTTGAGCGGGGAGGTGTACGCGGGGAATGGGAGCGACGGGGACGGAGCCGGCGACGAGTGTCCGCACGCGCGGACGACGTGCGACGCGATCGCGGCGGAGCGGCGAAGGACGGACATCGCGTTCGCCGCGCTGGGTTCCTCGGAGGGTAGCGAGCTGGCGGCGGGGGCGCCGGACTGGCTCTTCGGACGGGGGTGCGTCAAGACCGTGGCCGACGCCCCGCGCGCGCTCGCGCATCTTCGATCGATTCGATCGACGAACGCGCCGGCTTCAATCGACGGGAGCGGCAAGAACGGGACGTGCGAGACGCGAGCCGGCGTCGTCAACCGCGCGCCCGGCGTCGGCGGCGTCGGCGGCGGCGTCGTCGCCGTGCACATGGTGTACAGCAAGGCTCGCAAGCGCGCGGACGCGATGGAGGCGATGGGTTGGTGGCGCGCGCGCGTCCATCGTCCGGGAGGACGCGGGGATGGCGAAGGAGGAGGAGGCGCGGGAAAGAGTCCATCGTCGGGGGTCGCCTCCTCTTCGGCGGGGGGGTCCCCGGGCTGCGTCGGCCGCGACGGGGCGGGCACGCTCTTCTCGCACACGTACTTTCGGCAGAACGAACCGGGAGCTCGGGCGTTTGTGTGCGCGGGAGGCACCCCCACCGGCACGTGCCCGTGCTGCGAGCCCGTTCCCGACGAGGACGGCGAGGATCGGTCGTGGGTGCGGAACGTGGCGAGAGGGGTCGGGCTCGTCGCGCTGTCGCCGGAGGACCGCGAGGATGCGTTGACGGGGCAGAGGCTGGAGGACCACATCGCGACCGCGCCCGGTTGCGGGATGCACCAGAACGGCGGGTGGAACGAGTTCTGGGACAGGTGAGTTCTGGGACGAGACGCGGTCGTGTCGAACGGTTCGTCGTCTCGTGGCGGCGATGCGTGCGGTTGTATGTATTGGGACCTACGGTAGCTAAGCGGTAGAAAGTCATTCGATCGATCGATCAGTACCCGTCGAGCTCGTCCTGAAGTTCGGCCGCCTCGTTCGCGCCGGCGATTCCCTTGGTCCACAGGAAGGCCGCGAGCGGGAACCCGGTGCCGATGAACCAGTAGAGGATCGGCTTGTACAGGAAGGAGTCCGGTCCGACGACGCCGAAGATGGGGTTGCCGTAGTTGAGCTCGAAGCAGCTCCCGATGGCCGCGATGGACACGATGACGCTGAGGCCGAGGTAGGCGGGCCACGGAAGGCCACCCTTCTCCATCGCCGCCTTCTTCATGAGCTCGCGCCTCTCCCACGGGGGCATCTCGTCGTCATCCGCCGTCGTGGCACCCGCCTTCTGCTCCTCCCCCGCGCGAACCACCGCGCCGGTACGACGCGCCGCGAACGCCGACGTTCCGCGGATCTTCGCCCCGCCCGCCGCTCGCGAGCCGACGGGGGAGGCCGCCGCGCGGGCGGATCGACGCGCGGTGACGGGGACGCGTGCGATGGGGCGCGCGATGCACGCCGAAGTCATCGACGTGGCGAACATGACGGTAAGTGACGCGCGGCGCGGTGCCAACGCGAGTGGGCAGCGGCAACGCTATCCATCCAGTCTTCGGCACAGACTGCTGTGGACCCATAACCTGCTGCTTTTTCTTCGACACCAGCCTGTCGAAGCCTGAGCACGCCCCCACGCATCCTTTTTCGGCTTGCTCGCCACACCTCTCGGCGCGGACGGCCTCGACGCGCCCAGTTCCCGGTCCCGCGCGCACACCCGCGCTCTTGGACCCGAGCACTAACCTCGCGGCCCCCGAGGCGGAACCCGAGGCGACACATACACGCAGCCGCGATGCCGTCCGTGGCCGTCCCGCGAAAGATGCCGTCCAAGTTGGAGCTGGACGCGTACGATTCCATGAAGCAGACCCGCGCCACCCTGCGCGCCTCCAACCGCGACTTGGCGATGGAGACGAGCAAGAGCGTGGAGTTCAAGATGCAGTCCGTGAAGGACCTGAGGGTGAGCTTCCGTCAACCCTTCGCGACACCCGTCCCCGGACACGGAGAATTAATCGAGCCAATTGCCGCTCGACCAATCGCCCTCGCCTGACGACTCCCCGACCCCAACCTCCCCCGACCCCAACCTGCAGAAAATGCTCACGGGAGCCGACGCCGACGGCGACGGCAGGCTGGACTACGGCGAGCTCGCCAACATCGACCCGGACCTGTACATCGACGTCCTCGGCCTGAAAGATGCCGAATCGATGCTGCGAAGGTTCGACAAGAACAGGGACGGCCACATCGACGCGCACGAGCGCCGCGAGCTGATCAAGGGGCTCATACCCAAGCTGAAGGAGGAGACGATCGCGATGAGAGAGAGCGGTGAATTCGTGGCGTCCGGGGTGCTGTGGCAGAACAGGAACAAGTTCATGGAGTCGCTGAGGGAGTCGCACGTCAAGGACGTGGAGCACAGCCAAAAGGCTTTCGAAAAGCGATACTTTGACACGGTGGAGGACGAGGAGCGGGCGTTCTTCAGGGTCCGCGTCGAGGAGCTGCACGATGCGCTGCGAGCGCACTGGGAGGGTAAAGACGCCTACATCGAGCGCGTGATTCAACAAAAGTGGGAGCTGTTCAAGTCCACGAAGGACACCTGTAAAGATCCGACGGCGCCGCTGACGCCGAAGATGAGCAAACGCGTCTTCGAGCTGCGGGCTCTGCTGACGAACCTGAGCCGAGCGCGGCATCCGACGAAGTTCCAGCTCGAGGAGGGCGAGCGATTCAAGGTTGAGCTGCACGAGCTCGAGGACGAGGCGCACGCGCGACACGCGACGCTTCAGCCGGCGTGGTACAAGCTGAAGGAGCGCGAGTGCAAAGAGGAGCTCAAGGCCATGAGGGCCAAACACGCGCAGCTCAAGAGGGCGAGCTTCGACAGGTTCTTCGAATACGTGAACGAGGCTCGGCAGCTTCTGGGCGCCAGACACGGCGCGTACCACCAGCGGATGGAACACGCGCACAAGGTTGGGCTGGCGGATAAGGTCATCGACGAACTCTGGCACCCGAGGCCGCTGAACATGCAGCCGACCATCACGTCCTACTCGCCGCGCATGCCAAAGCACAAGGGGAGCGGCAACCTGGACAGGGTGGCGAACGGGCTGGGCGCGTACCAACTGGCGCATCACGAGCGAACGCCCAAACCGGAACACATACTGAGGGTGACGGCGTCGGGGCCACCGAAGCGCCTGGACCGCAAGCTTCTCACGACGATGTTCTGAGCGGCGGGTGGATAATAGTCCGTGCAAGCCAAAACAAATTGATAGATAAACCACGCCCTATTATCCGCGCGCCTCCGCCCTATTATCGTGTCAGTACCTCTCAGGGACGGCGGGCACCTGGGAGGGGTACTTGGGCAGTCCCCCGAACTTCTGCGGCGGCCAGTACTTGAAGCACGCCCTGCCCAGGATGTTCTCCTTTGGCAGCGGCCCCCAGATGTGCGAGTCGAACGAGTTGTTCCTGTTGTCTCCCATGACGAACACGTCTCCGGCGGGCACCACCTGCGGGTCCATGTTGTACGTCGCCGGCTCCAGCTTGAGCTCCTTACCCCGCGACGTACCGTTGACGTACAACTCGCCCTTCTTCACCTCCACCGTGTCCCCGGCCACCGCCACGACGCGCTTGATGAACACCTCCTTCGTCAGCGCCGTCGACGTCTTGGGCGTCTTGGGCGGGTGGAAGATGATGACGTCGCCGGGGAAAGGATCGTGCTTGAACCTGTACGTGATCTTCTCGGCGATGAGCCTGTCGCCGATGTCGAACGTCGGGTACATGGACAGCGAGGGGATGAACCGGGGTTCCGCGATCGTCGCCCTGAACGCCAGCGAGACGGCGAAGGTGATGAGGACGGTGTACACGTCGTCGGTGTTGAGTCGAAGGCCCTCGGGGACCCACTCGGGCCACGCGTCGTAGATCTCGTCGCCCGTGCCGGGACGCGGACCCTTGCCGTCGTTACCGTCGCCGCCGTTGTCGTCCGTGGGGGGTTGCGACTCGCTCGCTGCGATGGGTGGATCGTGGAAGCGCGGTGAGCGAGTGGGTTCGAATCGTTCGGGAGCCGAATATCATATTCTCGAGGTTTTAGGGATCCGTGGCGAGGCGAAGCGATGCGATGCGAGCGCCGGACCGGGGTAGGGGGCTCGGAACGAAGGGCACGCGGCTCGCCATCGCCGAATCAGATGCGCGACACGAGCGGAAGGGTCAAACGCACCCGAGGCGTTCACGATGACGGCGAGGCCGCGTCCGAACTTGGGCCGACGCTGACCCATTGTCGCGCGTGTCCTGACGGGCAGGACGGCGCGGGACATGCGCGCGGCCCGGGGACGCGACCGGGTCTGAACTCCGCCGCGGACGGCCCGGGCGTTTGCGACGGGTCCGTGGAGGGCGGGAAGCGACATCGCGAGCGTGGCACTCATCGATGCGTGGGTAGCGCTGGGCGGTGTCTCGGTATGATCACAGCGTCGTCCCGAACACACTCCCGACACCACCAAACAGAACGCGCGCGGAATCGACAGGAAAACTTTTTCGATTCAACCGGCCTCCTTCCCGTCCCTCTTGACACTTCCAAGGGCGCCGAGATGGTGGAAGTCGTCGATCTCCTCAGCGACAGTGGTGAGGATGAGGAGATCCGGCCCGCGTCGTCACCCATCGTCATACTCGACGACCCGTCGCCTCCCGAACCGGCGCCCTCCTCCAAAGGGGCTCGAGCCGGATCTCAAAGCGATGCGAGCAGCTCGGACCTCAGCGACGGCGGGTTCCGGGCCGCGATGGCATCGCGACCGGTCGTCGGAATGAGGTCCGCGGCAGAGAGGATCCTCCTCGGTGTCGGGTCCAGGCCCCCGATGCCACCTCGGCCGACTTCGAGGCGCGAGTCCGACGAGGGAGACGCGTACTTCTCGGACGACTCACCGGTCATCGCGATGAGCCAGAGGGACAGGGGGAGGCTCGACAAGGCGCGGGAGCACGACCGCGAGCGCGCGCGCAAGGCTGCGGAGAAGGAGGACGAGCGCGCGCGCAAAGCCGTGGATAAGGCCGCCGCCAAGGCTGACAAGGAAGCCGCGAAGGAGCGCGCCAAGGCTGACAAGGAAGCCGCGAAGGAGCGCGCCAAGGCTGACAAGGCTGCGGACAAACGCGCGCACGAACTCTCCAGCGGCAAGCACAGGATGCGACAGATCACCTGCGTGTGGGACTCGAGGCTGGGGACGACGGGCAAGGACATAGGGTACATGCTGCGTTCCCAGCTGAAGACGGGCATCAAGGACCAGAACAAGGTGTGCGAGTGCCTGAACACGGCGCAGATGCTGCCGGTGGCGCGCTCGGTGACTTGGCGATACCACCCGCCGTCTGACGAACCGATGGGCTTTCGCCAGAACGGCTTGACCGCGGACGCCACCGACGGCATCCCGTACACGATCGCGTACATCCCGGGCGACGAGTTCGTGGAGATGGCGTGGAAGGACCACGTCGCGGCGACGCGCGCGGGGTACCGGAGAGGGGAATGGGACGCGCCAGAGCTGCCCGGCGGTTTCCGATGCGTCATCCGCGCCGCCAAGACGCTACTCGGCCGGGACCACGTCCTGTGCCTCCTCGTCACGAACATCAACGGCGCGTGCACCACGCGCGAGCGGCGGGACGTTCGCGTGAACCGCGGCGAGGTTGGGTTCTCGAGGGCGCCCGTGGACATGGAGGTGGCGAGGATACACACGCGGTGGTACCACAACGTGCGACTCACGACGGTGCCGGATGTGTCGACGGCGGTGGAACACGTCGTCAACATGCACCGCGCGTGGGCGATGAAGCCTTACGTCAAGGAGACCACGATCCTGGACATCCTCGGACACAACGGCGCCCGAAGCACCGTCGCGGAGCAGAACGCGCTGGAGGCTGCGTTCGTCGCGGCGAAGAGCGTCGCGCCCGACGGGACCGCGTACGAGAGCCAGGATCTCGACTCGCAGTTTGCCTCGCAGAACGAAAATCTCGACGCCGCGGGCAAGCGGCGACGGACGAAAACACCGGCGCAGGTGTGGGCGGCGGCGCTGATGAAGATACCGCGCGTCGCGGAGAAGGAGGCGATGGCGATCGTCCTCAAGTACCCGACGATGATGTCGCTGATGGTCGCGTACGAGGATCCGAGCCTCTCCGAGTCGGACAAGCGGAAGCTCCTGAAGGGGCTGGATTGCGTCGGGACGCACCGGGGCGCTCAGGTTCGGAAGCTCGGCGAGGTCATCAGCGCCAGGGTTTACGAGATGTTCAGGCCGAGGGACAGCGACGACGAAGGGGACCAGGTCATCGCGCCCGGGGAATAGCACGCGAGGAGTAGCGCGGACGACGACAAGCGTTGAGGGTTATTAGTTCACCTCGGTGGTAAAAGTTTTACATTCACGCGTTGAGGGCCTCCTCGACGGGCACGGGCTCGTTGGACACCTGGATGGTGCATCCGGGCCTGGGTCCGTACTTTTTCCAGTACCCCGCGCTGAGCTTGGCGTCGTTCTCCTTGAGGAACTCTTCGGGCACGGGCACGCCGGTGGGCTGCGCGCTGCAGTAGGGCCTCGCCCCCGGCTTGGCCAGGTACTGCTGGTGGTAATCCTCCGCGAAGTAGTACACGCAGTTATCGCCCGGGCCGTTGATCTCGGAGGTGATGTCCCGGTCCCTGCCCGCCGCCTTGAGCGCCGCGCCGTACACCTCCGCGCTCTTCTTCGCCAGCTCGTGCTGCGCCTTGGTGGAGCAGTAGATGCCCGATCGGTACTGCGTGCCCGCGTCGTTGCCCTGCCTCATGCCCTGCGTCGGATCGTGGCAGGTCCAGTGCATGGAGAGGAGATCGGCGAAGGAGACGACGGTGGGATCCCACGCCACCTGGACCGCCTCGGTGTGCCCGGTCTGGCCGCTGCACACCTCCTCGTACGTGGGGTTCTGCGTGTACCCGGCGCAGTAACCCACGGAGGTTGAGTAGACTCCCGGCACGCGCCAGAACATCTTCTCGGTGCCCCAGAAGCATCCGGTGGCGAAGACGCACGTCTCGAGGTTATCCGGGAAGGGCTCCTGGATGGGGTTGCCGAGGACGTAGTGCTTGTTGGTGACCTTCATCGCCTGCTGACGTCCGGGGAGGGCCTTGTCCTCGGCGACCATGGCGCCCTTCTTGCCACCACCGAGCATCGCCATCAGTTGCTCCATGATGTCGTCCTCGGAAGCTTTCGCGACGACGCTTGATCGAGAGAGACCGCGGTGGGGCGCGGGGATGTGGGTGGGGGCGGCGCGGTGCTGAACGGCGCGGCGGACGCGAGGGGCGACGGCAGAGACGGCGCGCTGAGTGGCGGCGGCAGATATCATGTCGTACGGCGTGTGGCCGCGCGCGTTGGTGTGGATAACGAAGCCGATCTCGTGCGACGTGGCCTCCAAACGTCGAAGCCTCGCCCGATTTCCCAGATTGGAGCGCCGGGTGGAAAAAGTGGACCTCACTCAACCCTACCGCGTCGCCCCACAGATCGGTGAGCGGCGCGCGAGATGTTGGACAACAAGCACCACTGGAGCGCGGTGGCGGGCTTTCTGGTCCTATTCCACGCGTGCTACAGCGTCATCGCGTACAGGAACGACCTGAAGATCGCGGGCGACGAGTTCGAGGGAGTGCCGTTCCTGGTGCTGATCGAGTGCGCGATCGGGTTCGGGGCGTGCGCGTGGGGCTCCATCGGGTTCGCCGGGGAGCTCGTGCCCATCAAGGCGGAGCCGGTGGAGCTGCCCCCGGTGACTATGGAGAAAAGCGACGATTTCATGACGTTCAGGCACCGCGGGAGGGCGCTCAACCCGCCGGGCAAGCGCTCGTGAGCCCCCCATAGCTAGTTGTAATTCACGAACTTCGCCAGAAGCGTCGACAGTTTCAAAAGTAAGAGTCACCGCCGCCGACGGAACCAGGACGCGCCGAAGCCGGAACCTCCGGGCCCGACCACCTCGCGCGACGCCCTGGTCACCTCCACGATCACGGGAGCCGCCAGGTTCCTCCGTTCCGGGCCCGTCGTCGCGTCGGGATGCGCGTACGCCCTCTCCTCGACGACGAACCGCGTCGACGAGCTTGCCGAAGCCTCCACGCATACAACGCCTTCGCCGTCGACGATGCCCTCGGGACATCGAACCGCGAGCTTCACGACGTACATCGCGCCCGCGTCCTCGGCGGCGACGCCCGCGAGCGCGCCCCACCGCGCCGCGGTGCCCCCGTAGGTGGAATCGTCCGCGAACGATCCCGTCGGATGGACGAAGCCGTCGGTCGACGCGAAAGGAGCGAGAGACACGGACGAGTACGTCGCGGAACCCGACCGGGAGCGATCGACGCCGACGACGTACACGTCCTTCGATCCGTCCGTGGGAAGGACGAAGGACGGGCCGCGGACGAGCGTGACGTCGCCGGAGATGGAGATGTCCGAGTCGGAGATGCCCCATCGCGGGGATTCGGACACCCGGGTTCGATATTCCCCTGCGTCAAACGCGTTTGCGATTTTCGCGGCGACGGCGGCCACCGCCGGCGCCAAACCCCGCTCGTCCACTCGCGCCCTCGCGATCCGTCCAGCCTCGGGGAACTCGCCCGGGTGGTGGCCGTGGTCGGTCCAGTCGACGGCGTGAAACGGGTCGAACAGCGTCGGGTGTCGCGGCGTGAGTCGCGTGACCACGAACGGCGGCGACCTCGCGTAGGCGTCCCACTCGGTTCGGTCGAAGGGGCCCGCGTTGGCGAGCAAGACGGCGTGCGTGCGCTCCTCGCCGTCGTCCCCGCCCGGGGAGCTCAGGCCGTATGGGTTCACCGCCGTGTCGTTGACGACGCCGGCGGCCTCGAGCGCGTCCATCGCGGCGGCCATCGTGTGCCGGGAACGGCCGACGAGGACGGCGAATGTTTTTCCGGAGCATTCCGTCGCGTCGTCTCTGACCACCGCCCTCGCGTCGTTGGCGTACCAGTTGGTCCCGACCTTGCGCGCCTGGGTGGACAGCCGGGTGTACCTCGCGGCGGGCGACGACTGGCCGGGTGACTGCCCGGCCCGCGGCGGACCCACGCCGTAGGAGAGGGAATCGCCGAGAGGCTTCAGCGTAGTCTCTGAGACGCCGTCCAGGTACTCGCGGTAGAGGTGCGGGGTCACCCCGAAGTACCTGGACGGCGGCGGCGTGCATCCGACGACGAGCGCGGCGTCCCTGAACCCCAGGTCCAACTCGCAGCTGAGGTGCTCGCCGGGAGCTAAGGAGACCGCCTCGGCGTCCGCGGGCGAGACGGTGGCGAGGGACAGGTCCGGGATATATCGGTCGACTCGCGCGTCGCGTCGCGGCGCTCGCTCCCGCTTCGCGTCGCTCGGGATGTAGCCGACGGTGGAGGCGCCTTCGGCGAGGATGGCGGTCTTGAGGATCGAGGAGGTCTTTGGAGACGACGCGCGCTCCCACGCGCGCTCCCACGCGCGCTCCCGGTCGCGCTTCGTGGGCTGCGAGTCGGATATCGGTCCGGGTCGGGTCGCGTCAGCTTTGGCGTCGTCGTGTCGTGAGAAGAGGGTCGCGACGAAGGGGCGGGGACGCACCAGCATGGGACAGCCGTACGCGCCGATCGCGGGGTTGACGCGGCCGCCGCACGTCTCGCAGTCGGGCGAGACGTCGTCGCCTTTCGTGAACCACATCGACCCGCGCCGCGTGTCGAAACCGGCGCGGTCGAAAACCTTCGCCAGGTGAGAGTGCGCCGCCTCGCGATACGACGGGTACGCGAAGGGGCACCGTTGAGCGGCGGGCGACTCCACCGCCGCCGCCGCGCGCAGGCGGGCCAGGAGCACGACCGCCGCGGCGAACATGCGCAAACGCGCGACGATGTCGTTGTGGCGCGTCGCGTCCGCCATGGTCGTTCGTTCCAACGGAAGACGCGAGGCGAGTTGTGACGAAAGACGGGACGTGTTCTTTGGCCTGGCGTCGGGGAGACGAGGAGGCGCGATTCGATTCACGCGAGACGAAGAAGGGACGCGGCGCGTGGCGATTCGTTTATGGATGCCTGTTCATATTTCAAGCCTTTTTTTGAGGTAAAAAATAGGTGGTGCATGCAAAGCGAGCGGCGTGATTCGTAACGGTGGTCGGTTGCCCCGCCGACGTCACTCTCAGTCGAGATCGTCAGCCTTGGGGGCAGCCTCAGCCTCGGGCGCTCCCTCGCCGTCCTCCTCCATGGGCGCAGCCTCGCCGTTCGCGTCGCCGTTAGCCTCAGCCTCGGGCTTGGCCGGCTCGGGCGCAGGCTCGGGCGCGGGGGGCTTGGGCTTGGGCCTGGACATGATGGGCGTCGAGAATCTCTCCAGCGCGGCGAGCTTCTTGTCGACATCCGCGGAGAGCAGGACGGGATCCTGGGTCTTGCCGACCGCCGCTTGGAGCCCCTGCTTCTCGGTGAGCCAGTCCAGCGCCGCCTGCGCCTCGCCGCGGACCTTCTCGAGGTCGGCGGCGTCGATGTGCTCGTGCGCAGCGTCGGGCGCGGCGGCGGCGAGAACGGCCGAAGCCTTGGCCTGGAGGAGGGCGCAAGCCCCGGGCCTGGCGCTCTCCTCGCTCGCGCGCAGCTCGATCGGGTCGCCGATCGCCTTGAGCTCCTCCAGCTTGGCGTTGTACACGCCCTTGGTCTCGTCCTCGCCGTCCTCGTAGAGCCAGTCCTCCGTGGCGTTGAGGAGGGCGACGAACGACTCCGCCGCCTCGGGCGAGACGAAATCCGCGAGGGCTCCGGTAACCTTGGTCCTCATGCCGTACACGTACTCCTCCACCGCGTTCTTGCGCTCCTTCGTCTCCTCCATCACGCGGTCCTGCAGCGCCATCTCGAACTCCTCGTTGACGAACTGCTCGAGGACCGCGGCGGGCAGGCCGCCGACGGTGGAGGACACGGGCACGTCGATTTTCTTAACCTTCTTCTTCTTCTCGGGAACCGGCGCGGCGGCATCCGTCTCCATGGGCTTCTCGCCGTTGGGATCCTCGGGCGCGGTGTTCTCGCCGTTCTCGGCGGGCGCGTCGGTGTCCATGGGGGCCTCGGCGGGCGCGGGCGCGGGCGCGGGCGCCGGGGCAACCTCCTCCTCGATCTCCTCGACAGCCTGCGCGGACTCCACGGAGACGAGGCCGTTGAGGTTGAGGCGAACCTTAACCTTGAGCTTGGTCTTGCCGTCGTCAGAGTTGGTAGACGGGATGGGGCCGACGTCGAAAGAGCCGATCTGAGTCATCGCGTTGGGCGGAAGAAGCGTGGGGGTGGTGTACTTGGCCTGGAGGGTGAACGTCTCGTTGCGGAAGAAGGTCATCATCTTGGATGAGGGCACCGCGTTGTTGCGCTCGAAGAGCTCCATGTCCTTCACCTCGCCGCCGTCAGCCTGCCACGAGAAGGAGACGGGGAAGGGGAACGAGTCCACAACCTCGAAATCGCGAACGCGGAACTGCGGGGAGAGCATGGCGCCCTGAAGCGCGCAGCCGCGGGCGACGCACTCGGACGCGTTGAGGGTCCTGGAGCACGGCATCCCGAAGAACGCCTCGAGCTGGGAGCTGATGAAGGGCATGCGAGACGCGTTGCCGACGAGCTCGACAGCCTTGACGTCCGCGGGGATCATGCCAGCCTCGGACATGGCCTTCTTGACGGGCTCCATCATGCGGTCGAGGAGCGCGGAGGAGAGCTCCTCCATCTTCTCGCGGGTCATCTTGGAGTTGACGTCCACGTCGTCCATGATGCACTCGATGCTGAGCGGCGCCTCCGGGTTGGCGGAGAGGATCTTCTTCATCTTCTCAACCGCGGTGCGGAGGCGAAGCGAAGCGCGGGCGTTGGACTTGATGTCGATCTTCTTGGTTGCCTTGAATTCCTCGCAGAAGTGGTCCATCATCGCCTGGTCGAAGGAGGAGCCGCCGAGGTTGCGATCGAAGCCGGTGGCGAGAACCTTGAGCTGCGCCTTGGTGAAACGCACCACGCAAACCTGCATGGAGGAGGCGCCGACGTCCACGAAGACGACGTTGTGGGGATCGTCGCCGAACTCCGCCGTCTTGAAGATACCGTACGCGAGCGCCGTCGCGGTGGTCTCGTGCATGAGGCGCATGACGTTGAGGCCTGCGATGGAGGCGGCGTCGAGCATGGCTCGGCGCTGCGCATCTGTGAAAAAGACGGGCACTGAGATGACCGAGTCGGTGACCTTGGCGCCGTGGTCAGCCTCCGCGATGCCCTTGAGGTCGCTGAGGATCATGGCGACGAGCCTCTCGGGGGTGAAGGTCTTCTTCTCGCCAAGGTAGTCGACGGTGATGAGGATCTCGTCGTTGGGCCCGCCGGAGATGGGGAAGAGAAAGGAGGGGACCAGCGCCTGCACCTCGGGATCGGAGAACCTGAGGCCGATGAGGCGCTTGAGCTGGACGATGGTGTTCTTGGGCTTCATGTTGATCTTATCGGCGGCGGCACAGCCGATGAATCGCTGCGGAGAGGGGCGGGGATCGGGGGAATCGTCGGGTCAGCTTGGGTGCCCTCGTGGGGTCCGAGGGAAAAACGGCGGCAGAGGGCGCGGCGGCAAACGGGAGCCGTGGGAGCCGGAGGGTCGGCGGCGGAACGCGCGCGGGAACGCGGGGAAGCGCAGCGCGCGAGCGCCGCTCGCTCGCCTCCCCGCGTGACCCTCACGCGATATCTCCACTCTCGACGTGGTTCATCGCGCCTGAAGCCCCGCCGAGACGCGGGGCGGCGGCGGCGACGGCGCGCGATCTCAGATCGCGATGAAGCCTGACGAAGGCGCCGTCTCCGCGCGACGATTGGGAAAAAGGGACAGCGCTGTCTCGATCGATCGCGCGCACAAACGCACCTGCTTATCGCCGAAGTTGACCATCGCGGGGGTCTCGCGCTTGGACTCGGTGTTCAGCACGACGTCGATGCCCTTGCGCCTGGCGAGCGCCACCACGGAGTTGACGCTGCCGAAGTCGAGGCCGACGACGCTCATCTTTCCGCTGTTCTTTTAGAGATGCGACGTGTGATGTGGGCGGCGCGAGGTGAAGGCGTTCGTCCCTGGGAGCCGCGGTGCTGGCTGCTCGAGTGTGTAACAGAGGTGGGTCTCTCGCGTCGCAAGCAGCAGACGTGAAGAGGTCAGGCTCGACTATGTAGGTCGTGCCCGGTGACTGCTAAAGTGAAGGGACGCGCGCGCGACGAACTGCTTTTTTCGCCGCCGAGGAATGGAGGGCCCACAGGCGCCGGGGCCTCTGGGGCCTTGGGGCCTATGGGGAGCAGTCAGGGAAGCACTTTTTGCTTTTAGACCCTGGTTTCTTGAGTCATTTCTCCCGTTTCCCCGCATGACATACGCCAAAGCAGATTTTTCAGCTGGTCGTTTGGGACGGAAAGGGTCGGGACCTCCAAGCGATCGACAGAAGCAGCGTCGGCGAGAGTATCGACCGTCGCGTTTCGTCCTCTCGAGAGCAGGTGAGCGCACGTCCGGTGGCGATCTCGTCCCGTCCGGTACCTTTCATCGTCCCCCGCGGGCGTCTCGGTCGCCCCCGGAGGGCCGACCCGCTGGGGTTTCCAATCCCCCGATTCGCGATGACGCGTCCCCCTTGGGCGTCGCCACGACTCTCGCGCTGACCTCGCCCGCCCCGTCCCCGCTCGACCCCCAGGACGCAGTAAACTCACAGGTGGTGAGATGTCAGCGATGACGTCCGCCTCCGGCATCAACGGTGAGCCCTCGGCCCGAGACGCGACGCGGCGCGACCCCGATCGGCCCCGGGAGTCGATTCCGAGATATTCCGGGCGGCGCTTTTTCCCCAAACGGCGAACGCGCACTCGCTGACCCTCCCTGTCCCTCCTCCTCCTCGTATCCGCAGCCTTCGTCGGCTTCAGGCCCCAGAACGGTGTGAAGCGCGCCTCCCGCGTGCGCGCCTCCGTCGCGCGCCGCGTCGCCAACCCCATCGTCGCCGTCGCGACCCCCTCCGGCAAGAAGTCCGCCAACGAGGGCGAGAAGAACTGGTCCAAGGTTGAGTACATCAAGGAGAACTCCGACTTTCTCCGCCATCCGCTCATCGAGCAGCTCTCCACCGAGGATCCGTTCATCTCCGAGGATGCCGCGCAGCTGTACAAGTTCCACGGCGGGTACCAGCAGGACGACCGCGAGAAGCGCGCGTTTGGCGCAGGTAAATTTTACCAGTTCATGATGCGAACCAAGCAGCCCGCGGGCACCGTCCCCAACAAGCTCTACCTCACCATGGACGACCTCGCGGACTCCCACGGCAACGGTACGCTCCGCCTGACCACCAGGCAGACGTACCAGCTGCACGGCATCCTGAAGACCGACCTCAAGTCCACCTTCCAGGCTGTGATTCGCAACATGGGCAGCACGTTGGGCGCGTGCGGAGACATCAACCGCAACGTCATGGCGTCGCCGGCGCCTTACGCCAAGAACTTCAAACCCGAGTACGCCATCGCGCAGGAGCTGGCGAAGGATATCGGCGACCTCCTCGCGCCCCAGTCGGGCGCCTACTACGACGTGTGGCTGGACGGCGAGCAGGTTCTCACCGTCGAGAAGCCGGAGGTGGTGGCGTGCAGGAACGATAACAGGTTCGGGACCAACTTTGAGGGCTCCCCCGAACCCATCTACGGCACCCAGTTCCTGCCCCGCAAGTTCAAGATCGGTATCACCGTCCCCGGGGATAACCACATCGACTTCCTGACCAACGACATCGGCATCTGCGTCGTGATGAAGAATGGCGAGCACGTGGGATACAACGTCTACGCCGGCGGCGGCATGGGCCGCTCGCACCGCAACAACGACACCTTCCCCAGGCTCGCGTCCGAGCTCGGTTTCGTCGGCAAGGACGACATTCTTTACGCGGTCAAGGCGATCGCGTGCGCCCAGCGCGACTACGGCCGCCGCGACGATCGCAAGCAGTCCCGCCTTAAGTACCTCATTCACGCCTGGGGCGTGGAGAAGTTCAAGGCGGTGACTGAGCAGTACATGGGCAAGGCTTTCCAGCCCCTCGCCGACCTTCCCCCGTTCACCATGCCCACCTACCACGGCTGGAACGAGCAGGGCGACGGTAAGCTCTGGTACGGCGTGCACGTCGTCAACGGGCGTCTCAGAGGCGACGCCAAGAAGGCGCTGCGCGCCGTCATCGAGCGCTATGAGCTCCCGGTTCGACTCACCGCCAACCAGGACCTCCTCCTCACCGACATCGACCCGGCGTGGAAGGCGGATATCGTCGCGACCCTCACCGCCGCGGGCATCAAGGACGCGAGCGAGATCGACGCGCTCGACCAGATCTCCATCGCGTGCCCCGCGCTGCCCCTCTGCGGCCTCGCCATCACCGAGGCTGAGCGCGGGCTGCCCGACATCAACAAGCGCCTTCGCGACATCATGAACAAGGTGGGCCTCCCCGCCGACGAGCAGTTCCTGATCCGCATGACGGGCTGCCCCAACGGGTGCGCCAGGCCGTACCAGGCTGAGCTCGGTTTCGTCGGCGATGGCCCGGGTTCCTACCAGATTTGGATGGGCGGCACTTCCAACCTGCTGAAGCTCGCGGAGCCGTACGCGGATAAGGTGAAGGAGGGCGACATCGAGACCTTCTTCGAGCCCATCTTCTACGCGTTCAAGACTGGCAAGAACGCCGACGAGCGCTTCGGCGACTGGGCCAACCGCGTGGGCTTCAAGGCCATCAAGGATGCGCAGGAGAGCTACAAGGGCCTGCCCGCCGCCGCCAAGGCTGCGGCTGCGCCCGCCGCGGTTCCGGCGCCCGCCGCCGCCGCCGTCCCCGCGGGCCGCCTGCCCCGCGTGATGATCGAGCGCGAGGCGTTCGAGGTGCTCAAGGCTTACGCCGAGGCGAATAACACCACCCTCACGGAGGCTGCCACCGCCGCCATCCTCAAGCTTAAGAAATGAGGAGCGCGACGGAGAGACGTGGTGGACCACAACGTGTAACTTTAGCAGTTTATTAGCCTCGGGGACGTCGACTATTTACTAGAAGTAAGGGACCCTTTTCGATTACGAAAGTAAACATTTTAAAACGTATCGCCAACTCACGAGACGTGCTCGGTGTTGACCACCGCCGGCCCGGCGTCGCCGACGAAGGCGGTTCGGTAATCCTTCCGCGGGTTGTACACCTCCCACTTGCACATCGGAAACGTCTTGCTGTTCCGATCGAACCACTTCCGGTCCATGACACATCCCGCGTCCAAGTACGAGTAGAGCTTGAGCGACTCCTTGACCTCGATCCCAGCCTTCCTCTCGTTCGCCTTGTCCTTGTCCGTGACGAATTTCGGGGAGTCGAGGTCCTTGAACACGTCCTTGTCCTGAACCACGCAGCCCGTGTTTATGAGCTCAAACCACGTGTGGTGGCCCGGCACGATGAGCCCCTCCTTCGCAAACATGCACTGCTCCCCCGTGAGGTGCGCGAGCTCGGGGTACTCCCTGTGGTTATCGTCCCTGAAACGGTTCAGCAGGTCGGCGACGGAATCTGCGTACTTGACGGACATGACGCACTTGATCTTGCGCACGTCCTGCCCGAGCATGCCGCGCGACTGCCAGTAGACGAAATGGAGGTCGAAACTCGATTCCAGCTTGACCTTCATCGCCGCGCGGTACTCCTCCTTGAGCCGGATAGCCTCCTTGGCGTCCTCGAGCTCCCTATCACGATCTGGAAGAAAGTCGGTCTTCACCGCGGGGTTCTTCCCCAGCTTCCCGAACCTCGAGCCGTCCTTGGCGTCGCCCTCCTTGGATCCGCCGCCCCCTTCGTTTTCATCCTCGACCTCCTCGTCGTCCGCGAAGCTGAGCTTGGCCGCGGCGGCACTCGCCTTCTTCTTCTTCTTTCGCCGCTCCTCAAGCCTTCTTCGAACTTCGCTCTCGTCCGCTTCGCGTTTCGCGCGCTCCTTCTCCTCGTTGAGGTCAGCCTCGACGGCGCTCTTCGTGCCCGCGAACTCCTCCTTGGTCTTCAGCCCGATTGTCCTCTCCTTGAACAACTCATCGGCGCGAGTGGACACCGCGGCCTTAAACCCGACCTGGGTCTTGGCCTTGGCGATGTCCCCCCTCTGGAAGTCCTCTCCCATCGAGGTCTCGAACGGCGCCATGGCGACACCCGCCGCGAAACGAGCCCCACCGGCTCCCCACACCCGCAAACGCTCAGACTATGGAGGGCCCAGGACACTGCTCGCACTTTCCGTTTGAGGGCCCAAACGGCGGATAGTGCTAAAGATAGGGTCTCGCGCCACAAACGGCCGACGCACTCGACCCATCGCTCGTTCGATCGAAGCGATGCACACGTTCGCGGCAGGAAGCGTGCTCCCCGGCGCGAGCATCGGGTCCCTGGTGCCTCGCGCGGTGCGCGGCATGGGGAGGACCCGCGCCCCCGCATCCATCGTCGCCATGGCGGGCAGGAAGAAGCGAAAAGAGAAGAGCCGTCGCAAGGAGAACGAGGGAGGATCCGCCCCGGCGCCCGCCGCGCCCGCGCCCGCCGCGCCCGCGCAGAGCCCCGCGGCGGCGCCCACGCCCGCGCCCGCCGCGCCCGCCGGTCGCGCGAGGGACAACGAGATCGACTGGGCGGAGATCGAGCGGAACAACGAACAGGCTCGGGCGGCGATGGGAGCCCCGTCGACCCCGGCACCCGCGGGCGACGGCCTGTTGGAGAGGGCGTTCAGCGCGGACGCGCAGCTGCTCTTCGCCGTGGACGGGTGCGTGCCCGAGGTTGTCAACGGCAGAGTCGCCATGTTCGGCTTCTTCACCGCCGCGCTCACCGAGATCTTCACCGGAAAGTCCTTCACCACCCAGCTCGCGTACAACCTCAGCCACGGAGGGTCGTTCACCATCGCCGCCCTGGTCATCGCGGGCACCCTGGCGCCGATGATCATGGCGGACCCGAAGGAGACCCCGTACCAGGGCACGGGGTTCGCGCGGTGGAGGCCGGAGCCCCGGGCCAAGGCGGGCCGGCAGTACCTCTGCGACCCGCGATCCGTCGACACGACGGGGCTGCCGGGAAGGGACACGCCGCTGGGTCGGGTGGGGTTCGGGGCGGTGGCGGAGACGTGGAACGGTCGGGCGGCGATGGTGGGGCTGATGTGCACCTTTCTCGTAGAGGGCGCCACGCACCACGGGATCTTCCGGGGCTGACCGTCGCACCTTATCAAACACGATAGCATCACCCCTCCGAACCCTCACATACATCATCATGATGGCGTAGTGCTCACACACTTCACTCCAGCAAACTGCTGGCAAACGAGCGGCTCTCGTCGTCTCGGCGAACAAAAGCCACGTCGCCCGTCTTCTGGCGCGCCAGACCCGCGCCGCGTTGAACGCATGTCCGCGTCTATCGTCGCCCGCCTCGGCGCCCCGGCCCGAGCGCCGCACCGCGCGCGTCTCTCCGAGCGCCGCGCGCGACCCACGCTCGCCCCCCCCGTCCGCGCGGTCGTCACCGCCGAGGACGTCGCTGCGAAGCTAAGCGGCGAGGACCTCGGCAAGTGGGAGTCGTGCCGCTCCATCCTCGTGGGCGAGCTCGGGATGGACGAGGACAAGGCGGACAAGACCATGATCCGCGCTTTCGGATGGGGCGGTCAAACCTACTGGCGCAACGAGAAGGTGGAGGAGGTGCCGGAGGTGGAGGACGTCGAGGGTCGCATCGCGTACCTCCTCGAGATCGGCATCGAGCAGGCGGACCTCGCGGAGAAGGTCCTCGGGAAAGTCCCAGAGGTGCTCGGCTGCGACGTCGAGACCCGGCTCAAGGTGAACGTGGCGCACATCCAGAAGACGTGCTTCATGAAGCCCAACACCAAGAACTTCAGGAACTACATCAACAGGGTGCCGCAGGTGCTCGGCAACAACCTCGACTGCGCCGCGCAGGGGTTGAACTGCGCGGGGGAATGCAACCGATGCTGGGCGCGGTGCTGAAGCCGCCGCCCCTTTCTTAGCTCCCGATTCTTTCGTGATGAAACGTTCACTCGCATCGATCAGATCACTACTTACTTAACCCGAACGCGCGCGCCTCTCGCGGTGGGGGAAAGGAGAACCCCCGCGTCCGTCTCACCCCCCGAACGTCACCGGGTGACACTCCAAGGTGTCCACGTTGACCAAGACGACGGTGCCCGTCTTTGAAAAATCCGGCACCGCCACGCACGTCGTCTCCGCGTCACCCACCCTCACCTTCCTGCACCCGAACGCGGGCTGCATCCCGGCGAAGTACACGTGCGGCGATCGCTCGATGAAGAACGGGTCCCTGTCCTTGTAGGGGTAGCACGCGAGCGTGTCCGGCGCGGACGGCGCCACGTGCTGCCACCGCACGGTGGCCTCCATCAGGTCGAGCGACTCCCCCGCGGCGTGTGTGCCCGCGCCGCCCGGGTTAGGCCGGCCCTTGACGACGTTCGTGTACGCCGCCAGGTTGGACACGTTCTGGCCCGAGGTGCCCAAGAAGTCCACCCCGCCGATGGTAAAGTCGTGCGGGTTGGTGCACGACGCGAACGTGTGCGGCGAGAACCGCTTCGCCTCGGGGAATAGGCACGGGTGAAGCGGCTGCTGGGGAAGCGCCTGGTTGGTGGGATCGCCGTCGCCGGGCATCAGGTCGACGGGAACCGACGCCGCGAGCGTGGTGAGGAGGACGTCGAGCTGACGCAAAGGACGGGCCACCGACGCCTGCGCGCGGCCGTCGAGGGACTGCGCGGGGACGTCCGCGGCGGGTAGCGCGCCGCCGCAGATGACCGCGCGAGCAACGGACGCGGCGACGCCTTGCTCGTTGGCGCCTCCGAGGTTGCCGGTGACGTAGTCGCACATGAGCTCGAGGTTGAGCGCGGAGGACGTCGCGTCGTCCCCGACGCGCAGGCCCGAGCACAGGAGCACGTGGCGCCCCGCGGAGGAAGGCGCCTCGGTCGCGAGCGGTCGGGTCGCCTGCGGCGCGGGCGCCGGGTAGCAGATCTCGTCTACTTCGAACTCTCCGTTGGCAACCACGCGCCCTTTGACCGCGAGGACGACGCCGGTGACGAAACAGTCGACCGCGACGCCCTTTCCCGTCAGGCGCACGCGCGCGCCCTCGTCCTCGAGCACCAAGGAGTCGTCGTCGGAGACGAACTTCTTCGCGGCAACCTCCGATGCCTTGGCGCCCGCCTCCTTGACGTACTCGTCGAGGATGGAGGGCTTGAGCTTCATGTCCTTGTACAGGGTGCCCATCACCACGCACTCCTCGCCCTCCTTCAGGTCGAGAACCTTGACCGCGGGCACGCCCGGCCACTTGGCGCCGACCGCCTGCTTCAACCGGGGCCCGAGGAGCATGAGCCTCTGGAAGTACAGCTGGAAGTACTGGCCGTAGATCTTCTTGTCCAGTGCGAACCGCTCATCCCTGGCGGAGTAGTCCAGGACCGCGCGCTGTAAGGTGAGAGGGGGGTCGCTCACGCCGTTGGGCTCGCGGAGCATGTCGTCGGCGGGCGCCATCGTCGCGTCGGGCGCCATCGTCCGCGCTTGTGATCGGAGAAAAACTGGCTGGCGAGGCTTATTTTCAAATCCTCGGGATCGCCGACGAATGGGCGTGGAGGCTTTCCTGACTGTTCCGCTGTCAAGATCCCGACGACAGCATCGTCCTATTTCGAACAGGACATCCAGTTAGAAATAGCGTTTATCAACCACAAACTCGGAGAAATGCGGGCCCAAGCATACAAACACTCGGAAAAATTCAAAAGGCAGTGGAGAGAGTGATCGGGACTAGGGATCTCGCACTACCCACGTCGCAGGCGACGCGGACGGCGCCCGTCTTCACGCAGACGCGCGCTCGATTCATTCGGTCGGACCCACGATAGGTTCCAACCGCACGTTCACCCGCGTAGCGTGAACCAGTGACGAACACCTTCGGCGCCTCGCGTGAGCCATCGGTGGACCCTCGCGAAGAAACAAGAGCAGCAAAGTGTCACGATGGGCGCGAACGATGAGGAGTACCCCGACGAGCAAGACGAGCGCATGATCGCCGAGGAGTACAAGATCTGGAAGAAGAACACCCCTTTTCTTTACGATCTTGTGGTGACCCACGCGCTGGAGTGGCCGTCGCTCACCGTGCAGTGGCTCCCCAAGCGCGAGGAGCCCGCCGGCAAGGACTACAGCATCCAGCAGCTCATCCTCGGTACGCACACCTCCGAGAACGAGCAGAACTACCTCATGCGCGCCGAGGTCCAGCTCCCGCTGGAGGACGCCGACGTCGACGCGCGCGGCGGTGACGACAAGGGCGAGGTGGGCGGCTTCGGCGCATCCGCCGGGAAGGTCCAGGTCGTCCAGCTCATCAACCACGACGGCGAGGTGAACCGAGCCAGGTACTGCCCCCAGAACGAGTTCGTCATCGCGACCAAGACGATCAGCGCCGACGTCTACGTGTTCGACTACAGCAAGCACCCGTCCAAGCCCCCGGCGGACGGCGGATGCAACCCCGACATCAGGCTCAAGGGCCACAAGACGGAAGGGTACGGCCTCTCGTGGTCGCCCTTCGAGGCTGGCCACCTGCTGTCCGGCTCGGACGACGCGCAGATCTGCCTCTGGGACGTGCAGGGCCCGCTGGGCAAGGGCGAGCGAACCGTGGACGCCAAGGCCATCTACACCGGGCACTTGGGCGTCGTGGAGGACGTGGCGTGGCACTGCCAGCTCCCGCACATGTTCGGATCGGTCGGAGACGACAAGTCCCTGAAGCTCTGGGACACCCGCAAGGCGCCCGACGCCGCGTGTCTCAACAGCGTGGAGGCGCACCAGGCTGAGGTGAACTGCCTGGCGTTCAACCCGTTCAACGAGTACGTCCTCGCGACCGGCAGCGCGGACAAGACCGTCGCGCTCTTCGACCTGAGGAAGCTCGACAACCGGCTGCACACCTTCGCGTCGCACACCGAGGAGGTGTTCCAGATTGGCTGGTCGCCCAAGCACGAGACGATCCTCTCGTCGTGCGGCGCGGACCGCAGGCTCATGGTGTGGGACCTGAGCCGCATCGGCGACGAGCAGACCCCGGAGGATGCCGAGGACGGTCCCCCCGAGCTGCTCTTCATCCACGGCGGGCACACGTCCAAGATCAGCGACTTTGCCTACAACCACAACGACGACTGGGTCGTGGCCTCCGTCGCCGAGGATAACATCCTGCAGATCTGGCAGATGGCGGAGAACATCTACCTCGACGAGAGTTACCTAGAGGAGAAGGACAAGAAGGCGGAAGACAAGAAGGCGTGAGCGCGACGCTTGAAATACCATCGCTTAGTGAGTTACTTTCACTTTTTTTTCCTCGGGACCGCGAAAGTCGATGTCTCCTGAGCCCCCTCTTCAAATTGCACGACGCGCGAGCCACCATGGCCGCCGCGGCGCACCCACAAGAGCCGTGGAACAAGGCGCAGTTCGACAAGGACAACCGCATCCCCGCGGCTCAATACGAATTACTCAACTCTCTGCCCGGATGGGGCAACCTCAGCACGGTGCGCGCGAGATCCCCCGAAGCGTTGCGAGAGCCGTTGGCGGGGTGCCAACATCGGACCCGCCGAGGCTACGATGCGCTTCGCGAACCCCACTAAACACCCCCCGACGGCATCCACATCGCAGGCTATCCCTCTGGATGAGACTCCCGACGCGTCGCCGTCCAACTCCGAGCAGGCTCCCGCGGCGAAAGGCGTCGCCAGGCCCTCGCAGCAGCTCGCGTCGCAGGGCGATTGGCTCCAGAAGCAAAAGGGCCCGGCGCTCGAGGACTCCGGCTCGGACGACGACGACGACGACGAGGAGGAGGAGTTTAAGGTCGTCTACGCGGGCGTCAAACCCGACCCGCAGACGCGCGGCCTCGCGGCGATCGCCACCGCCACCCCACCCGCCGCCACCGACGGCGACGACGACGCGGACGCACCCGCGCCAACCCGCGTCGTCTCCCCGAGGCGTCCCGATGTTCACGTGAAAATACGCGAGCTCGCCGCCGCCGCCCGCCCGACGCCCGTCGTCGAGGACATCGCCCCGACGCAACTCGCGCCGGACGCGACGGCGCACGACGACGACCGTTACGACGGGGCGACCAACCCGCGCGGGGCGGCTGGCGCGGCGGAGGCGTTGGCGGCGGCCGGGGGCGTCTTCTCGCCGCGGCGAACGCGTTCGAGGTCCAAACTCAAGGTCCGACAGGCGGCGGCGTCGTACGGGCGAAATGGGGCGTCCGAACGCGACGATGGCCTGAACGCCGGCGACGGACCCGCGCGAGCTAAAGCTACGCCGGGAGTGGGTCTCGTGGGTAGGGTGCTGAGGTCCATCTCCGGCGCGGCGAACGCGGTGATGGGAGCCGCCGCGGTTACTCCGGCGGCGACGAAGGCGAATCGGGGCGGCGGCGACGCGGCGGTTCGCTTCCCCGGGTTTGCCACCGCGCACCGCGCGCGTCACAGGGAGGCGCTCGCGCAGCCCGGGTGGGACGAACTGGGCGTCCTCGCGGCTGAGGCGGCGGCCCAGTTGGAGGAGGTGGCGGCGACGAAGCCGGAATCGACGGCTGAGGCGACGAAGCCGGATTCGGCCAACGAGACGGACGGTGGAGCCGCGTCGGGCGCGCTCGCGGCGGCGGTGGCGGCTGCGACGGAGCACGGCGGCGCGGGCGTCGGCTCGCCCCTCCGCCGACGGGCGAGC
>Ga0181573_10001062_pt1 | contig 27842 bp, 21 predicted proteins | sample 101ome_25_FD_148643 | JGI IMG/M metagenome (GOLD analysis project Ga0181573, IMG submission 148643) | Coastal salt marsh microbial communities from the Groves Creek Marsh, Skidaway Island, Georgia - 101409BT metaG (spades assembly) | ecosystem: Environmental > Aquatic > Marine > Intertidal zone...
TTGCGCTTTGCTGAGGTGATGTCGACTCCGCAATTGGTGCAACGCTCTAAGAGCCAAATATCGAAGTCCACCGAGGCGGATTTTCTTATTAGCTTTCAAATTGAAAAACAGGGCTTGGTAAAACAAAGCGGTCGGGAGGCGCTTCTAACGCCAGGAAGTTTCGCACTCTTTGATAGCACCCAGCCCTACACGCTTACTTTTAATGAGCAGTTTCATCAACTAATAGTGCAAATGCCCAAAGATGTGTTGTCACGCCATCTGATGAATCCAGAGCAATACACTGCGATCACGATTTCAGGACAGACTGGATTGGGGGCGGTGCTACGAAACTTTATATTTTCTCTTGCTAAAGAACTGCGCAATGTACAGAGGGCGCCTGTTGAGCTTTCTGAAAACTTGGTCAACATGATCGCTATGGCGTTCAGTTCCTCAGTAATGCTTGATCAGATTGGCGCCAACTCTATCGTCCGTGACTCACTAAAACGTCGGATACTGCAATACATTGATAACAACCTGTGTAACTCAGAGCTGTCCAATCAACAGATTGCTGAGGCACAAAATATATCGACCCGGTACCTGCATAAGCTGTTTCAGGGGGAAGTTGAAACAATACATTCGTTGATTTTGAATAAACGCCTCGAAAAAAGCGCATTACTACTAAAAGATCCAGCCTACGCTGCACATAGCATTGAAATGTTAGCGTATAGCTTGGGATTTTCCAGCTCTGCACATTTTTCGCGAACATTTAAGAAGCGCTTTGGATGCAGTCCGAGCGAGTGTCGATAAATGGAGGTTATTATTTTCTGGCTTTGGGAGACGCTTATCAAAGCTTCGATATTTATATCAAAGCAGGGTGAATGATCGTCGAAGTTGCAGTGTAATTTGAGGGCGAGGTTGTGCCTAGATTCAGAGTCCGCTTTTGGCCGATAACAGTCACTGATACCCAATAGTCTGAGCGTCTGTTTTTGGGTGATGGCAACTGTCTTCGGATCAAATATCTCAGTTCACTCCCGGTTAATAACGCCTATCCATCTGTTTTTGGAAGTTTCTTCCAAGCATGGTCAAACGTGGCTTGTGTGAAAAGCTTTGTATGCTGGAGTGCTTCGGCGCGTATCTCTACTTTTATGCCCGGCTTGCCTCCAGGGTGTAGGGGTAGCGGCAGCTCAATCCCTTTTTCTCGCAAGCGCTGCTTCAGCCACTCAATACGTGCTTCTAGCTTTGATGTTGGTGTTGATGGTGCGCCGGCCAGATTATGCTCGGCTTTTTGCGCGGGATATTGCACCAAAGCAGGGGGTATTTGCCCATATCCGTTTTCTACAGCCCATAATATCCACTGGCGGGGAGTACGCGTAATTTGCAGCGCCTCCGAGTATCTGAGCCCTTCCGTATTGAAGTCGTCCAGAAGGTGCTGTCTCATTTTTGCTAAGTCGCTTTTATGCAGATCGCGCTGATTACAGTCGGCTACTCTTAATAATAATTCTGGTGGGGATTCTGGGTTGTACCCATTCAAAATAGCGAGCGCAGCAACGAGCGTCCAGGTCCGGCGTTTAAGCTGGGATTCATAGTTTACGACTAGTAGGTCTGCCGCCTGATAGACAGATATTTTAGTTCGCTGTTTACGCATTTTTGGTGCCAGTCACGTATGCACACCAATGCGACATCAGCTGACGGCGTTTTTCTAGCAGGGTGCCGCGTGCGTAGCTGGCTTCGGCTTTATCCTTCAGTCGGTGAGCTAATGCGTGCTCGATAACCTCGCGCGGGTGTGCTGTTGTTTCTCCCGCCCAGTCTCTAAAAGTGGATCTGAAACCATGGACGGTACATTCTACTTTCATACGTTTTAAAACAGCGCTCATGGACATGTTTGATAGTGCTTCTCCAGCGCGCTTGCCTATCGCCTCGGTAAATATCAACGGCCCACCTTTGGGCATGCGGTCGAGAATTGCCAGCATGTCTGCAGTTAACGGTATGCGGTGTTCTTTTCCGGCCTTCATTCGCTCGCCAGGGATAATCCAAGTGTCACCGTGAATCTCTGACCATCCTGCGCCCAGCACCTCACCAGTGCGGCATGCGGTCAATATAGTGAACTGCAGCGCAGCAGCTCCAGCGCCTTCCCTTTCGAGTAGTTCTCGCCAGAATTGTGGCGCATCTGCGTAGGGTAGGGCGGTGTGGTGCTTCACCTTTTGAACCTTCGCCAGTGGTGGTAGCTCCGTTTCTAAATTACCGCGCCATACCGCCGGGTTGTCGCCGGTGCGCAGTCCTCGCGCTTTCGCTAGGTCTAGTACTTTCTCGATACGTCCACGCACTCGGCCGGCCGTTTCGGGCTTGGTGGTCCAGATCGGCTTCAGTGCGGCCAGCACGTGCTCCCGTTCAATATCGGCCACCAGCATTGCGCCTAGTACCGGCTCGGCGTAGGTCTCGAGTGTGTTTTTCCATTGGTCTGCATGCTTGGAGTTTCGCCAGCCCGGCCGCAGGTGCTCGATTAGTTCTGCTGCTAGTTTGCTAAAGGTTGCCGCTTGTTTCTTGATTGCTGATTCCACAGCGATGCGGGCCGCGTCTTTTTCGTCTTTCGGGTCAATGCCTCGACGGACCAGCGCCTTTGCACCGTCGCGTTCACTGCGGGCCTTGCTAAGGCTCACTAGAGGATAGCTGCCCAGACCTATACTCCGGCGCCGACCGAATAGCTGGTAGCGGTAAACCCATGAACGTGCGCCGTTAGGGGATACCTTCAGCATTAGCCCGGCGCCATCCTGCAACCGGTACTCACGCCCAGTAGCACTAGCGGCTTCTATATCGTTAGGTCGAAGCTTGCCCGCCATATTTGTTGCCCATCTGTGTACCACTTTAGTGCATCACTTGTGATCCACTTGGTTATAGATGGTATGCAACATTGCGCAACGGGTGAAAACATGAGATGTACTTAAATCAATATGTTATGTCGTTTCTTGCTGTTACTTATACATACATACTGGCACACGGTTTGGCGGACGTCCGCTCCGCCACTTTCTAGGCTTAAGCATCTGTTTCGTGCTGATTTTCTTTGGCCAGTTAGAGCACGGCAGTTAGACAAGCAAGTAGCGCCCTGTCCGAAAAGTTTTGTTCGATATACTCCCTTTGATGCTCGATATTTGTTGTGGCTTGAGCGCGTTCAAGATCAGCTGTGCTCCAGTCTTTTGGGTCGTCACCTGTCGTCACAAACTCCTCTATTCCGTCAGGGTAGCCCTCGACAGAATGCGCTGTGGCCAGTAAAGGCTTGCCGTATGAGATTGCTTCCAAAACTTTCATCTTGAGCCCAGCGCCGAATTGGATTGGCGAGACAACCGTGGTGACACGCCTATAAAAATGCTCGGGGTCGGCAACCCTACCCATATAAGTAACCTTCTGTTGCGGTAGAGCCTTAGCATCCGCTACCCCACAAATATCGCCCGCCAGTACAAAGCTTTCAATGCGTGCCACAAATTGGTCGAGCTGGCGAACTCCATGGGCGTTTGGATGGTTCGCGGCACCGATCATACCAGCGGCACTTGCAGCGTCAGAGGCAGTAACGGCGTTAAACGAGGCACATGGCAACAATTGCCGCGCATGAGCGATCCCTTTCTGTAGGAGATAACTTGCCTCACTGGGATTGAGCAGAAAAACCGTGTCGTACAACTTCATGTTTGATAGCTCGGCTTTTTCGTTGCTTCCATGCTGATATCCAAACGCAGCAAAAGCTTTACTCCGTAGGTGCCACACATCGGAAATCTCGCAAAGCTTCTGCCCATCAAGGTGCTCGATTAAACCGGGCAGACAATCGAGAAACGAATAATGGACTGATATCTTGTTCCTCCTACACCACAACTTTACAGACGCAACATCCCGAGCGACTAAAGGACCCTGAACGGTCAGCGTCTCACCTGGCAACGGACAAATCAGTCTACTTTGTGTGACAAACAAGACCTGAACTTCTTCAAATACTCTGCAGAGGAATCGGTATCGATTCATGAGCAGGGAATCCAAACCACTATTCCCCAGCCAAAACGGCGTCACGCAATAAACACACGCATTAAGTCGATATACCTTTGAGTCTTCCATACAGCGCAAGGTTACTAGAGAGCCCTTCTTAATTCAGGCTGTCTGTGGCAAAAATTATCAGCTCAAGGCTAGCGATCGTAAATCGTCGTCCTATGCAAAAGGCGAACACGGCCGTCATAGCCACCGGTAGCGGAACGAAGCCACGTTAGCGCACTCTAGCGTAAGCTCGCATGGTGTCGCATCGCTTTAGCTATATCCTAAAGATAATGTAAGCTATTACGCTTATTTATTATGAAACTAAAATCGACGCCTTGGAGTTGTACATGAAGAGAGTCATTGAGTTGGTAAAACACAAATGTTTGTGTGCAACAGCCTTGCTGCTCATCACCTCGCTTGGTTGGAGCAGCATGGCTGCGGCTGCTGTTTGTTCATCCACCAATTATGTTCTAAGCACGCAGGCTGAGGTTGATGCGCTTGGCGCCACGGGCTGCGATAGTGTGGCTGGGAACCTCGAGATCGAATACGTTACCGACATCACCAGCCTAGATGGTCTATCCAACATCACCAGCGTTGGGCGTAATCTGACGGTCGGCGACAACGACGTCCTCACCAACCTGGATGGCCTATCCAACATCACCAGCGTCGGGCGTGATCTGGTCATCTCGTCCAACGCTGCCCTCACCAACCTCGATGGCCTGGCCGGCCTCAGCAGCGTTGGAAGGAAAGTGTCCATCGGCTATAACGACGCCCTCATCAATGTGGATGGCTTAGCCAACCTCACCAGCGTTGGGGAGGAGGTGGGCATCCGCGACAACGCAGCCCTGGCCAACCTCGATGGCCTAGCCAGCCTCACCAGCGGTGGGCTTGATCTGTTCATCACGTATAACGCCGCCCTTACCAATCTCGATGGCTTAGCCAACCTTCCCAGCGCAGGGCAACTGAACATCAGCGACAACGACACCCTTGTCAATCTCGATGGCTTAGCCAACCTCACCAGCATTGGGAAAGCTTTGATCATCGGCTTAAATCCCGTCCTTACTGATCTCGATGGCCTAGCTAGCATTACCAGTGTTGAGAATGATCTTAGGGTCAGCACAAATTACGTCCTTACTGATCTTGGTGGTCTAGCCAACATCGCCAGCGTTGGGGGTGATCTGTATATCGCATCCAACCCTGAACTTAGCTGTGAAGGTATTGCTCTGTTACTGGGCTGGCCCAACGGGCCGCCCGATGATTCGGTTGGTGGCGATATAACGATAAGCAGCAACGCTATCGGCTGCAACTCGATTGCTGAGGTTCTTGCCTCTTACATTCCACCCTCCTCGAATCCGGGCTCCGTCAACGGTAGGTTCAAAGCATTGCTGCAAGCCGTTCAGAACGCACGCGGTGGTGGCAGAGGTAAGCAAGCACAGTAACAACCGATTTAACTGCTGAAGTTGGTGTGGCAACACGGTTAGCAAAACGGGAGAGGGCCACCGTTTAAGCTAGGCCTGTAGCTGCGACCCTAGAAGCCGCGTCAATACCAGCCATGCAGCACTACCTCATTCTGATAATGGCGGCCTGTCATCCCATTATTTTTGATGCTTTCAGCCCCGTGGCGTAGAGCCTCGTCCGCGCCGCCATATCCCTCAAACTACCGTAACCGCCACGCTTTGGCTTTTACATTATGAGGGTTTGTTCGTGTGCTGAGCCTCTGTCTGTTGGGTCGACTAAATCTTTGGATTTGCCTTGTACAAATTCCAAACGCCGCCTCGGTTTGATCTGAAAATAAGCGTGCGCCCATTTTTCAAGAAGACAGGAGAGTCGTCATAACTTTGATTGCTGGTGATCTGCTGTCGATCAGTACCATCGGCGCGCATAATCCAGACATTATAGTTTTTCTGATTCTCTTCACCTTTGCCCATCTCATCAGAAGCGAAGACGATGAAGCGACCTGAGGGATGCCAGGAGGGGGTTATATCGTTTGCGCCACCCGAGGAAACTTGGGTCGGTGAGCTGCCATCAATTCGCATACTCCACACTTGCTTGCGTCCGTCGGGAGAAGTCTTCACAAACAGGATTTGGCGACCATCAGGAGATACGGAAGGCGTCTCTCCCTCGCTTAGCTCTGTCAGCAGGCCGCCATTCAAATTAACGCTCCAGACATAGGAGCCAGGACGCTGGGCGCCATGGGATTGAAAAACTACGGTCTCATCGTCATCGACCATCGACGGAGCGAGATCCATGGAAGAGCCCGATGTAATTCGGGTCACGCCTCCGGCTCCATCAGATCGAATCCGCCAGAGACTCTGCCCATTACCCGATCTATTGGAGCTAAACAACAAGTATTGACCGTCGCGTGTGTAGGTCGGAGTTACATTTAGGGATCGATTGTCACCGATGGTGGTTCTTGCCGAGCTTAGGGTGCTTTGACGAAACATCTGTGACTGGTTGGCGCCGTCAACGATCGCATAGGTCACCGCATCCTGTGTAGGTGAGGCGGTGGGGGCGCTGACTTGGGTCTTTGTGTCTTCGTTCAGAGTGAGGTTAACCAAATCTACCACCTGATTATTGTCGGTAACCTCTTTGTGTGCCTGAATGCGGACGGTCTGGAATACCGGCACCACCTGTTGATCATCGACTTCAGGAGTGATTCGCTTAAAGTCCGTCGAAACGAATTCAGGTGCTGCGCACCCGCCAATTACCAGTGCCGCTGCTATAAGCGCAGCGCGCCTTATCGTTGTTTTCATGGATTCTCTCCTCGTACACAAAATCTGGGGTTATGGGCGCTGCACAAACAAGAAGTCGCCGCCGTCACTTTCTAAAAATCGTATGTTGCTGTACTGGGGCATTTGGCCCGACTGAGTCACTACAGGCTCCCGCACCGAGTTGTATAAGTAAGTCCCGTCAATTATTGGCCTATCTCTTTGGAGTGTCGAGATAAACTGACGCGCGAAAACGGAGTGCCCATCTCCACCACCGTCCATGACTGGCTCAATATTGCCCGATGTCATGGCAAGTCTAGCAGTTCGTGATGCGATAATTTCATAGAATTTACTGGATCGTTGGTTGTCCACACTTCTCAGCAGCGTGCCCGAGAAGCAGCTATCTGCCACGAGGAGCACGTGCTTGGCCTCCATGCGTTTTATCATGTCTTTAACGGCGCCACTTTCCAACCACGTTGTTCTGTCATCAATGGTTGCATCGATGGGGAGCCAGTAACCTTGATCATAGTCCTTGTCGTAGTGACCGTGCCCAGCATAGTAAATCAGTAAATTATCATTGCGGCCTAGGCTATCAACCGCTTGGCTAAAGGCATCCAAGGTATCCTTTCTGGTGGCATCCTTTAATTCAGTAACCGTGAATCGATACTTTTCCCGTAATAATTCACCCAAGACCTCAATGTCTTTGTAGGGGGTGTCTAGAGTGTCTATACCGTTCGAATAGGCCTGGTTTCCAATCAGAATGGCGTGGTAGCTACCAAAATTAGTTGTAGCGACTACTTCGTCCAGGTCGTCTCCAGTTTGTTCGACGCTTTCACGGCGAATAACGTCGACCTTCGCCTCTCCGACGTGACCTAAATCATCGATGGCGGCAATGGTTACAGTCGTTCGACCCATGGGTGTCGATACAAAAGCGCGGAACGCGCCGTTCTGAAGGAGTCGAGTTGCCTGGCCATCTACAAAGACGCGTGCAACCGGTCGGTTGTGGATGACATTTCCCAAGATCTCGGTTGATGGTTTTTCGGAGATGATGGTGCCGTCTCCCGGCACCAGAATGTTGGGCGCCACCGCGGCTTCACTCACGCTGATGGTCTCGCCTGTGGCGAGGTTCTGGGTTCCCATCAGAGCGATGTAGCCATTGACCTCGCGACTGAATTCATCTGTTTTTCGGCCAACAACCACGTACCTTCCATCAGAGCGGGGCGCTAAATCCGTCAGCGTAAGTTCTTCTTGGGCGTCACCTATCTGTGATTCAACGACTTCGCCTGACTCGCTCAATGCAACTATCCAGTGACGAGAAGTCAGGGTTTTTGGATCCATAATGCTGCCAAGAACCAAAATACGGTTGTCGCTTAAAATATTTAGGGCGAGGAGCCTTTCGCTCGCGTGGGCACCAAGACTTTTTTCCCAGGATTTCTGGCCTTGGGGGTCGAAGCGAATAGCCAGTGCCTGCTCGTTACCATTTTCAGCTAGATGAAAGCCCACACCAAGAACATCATCACCAATGGCCGCGATGTCGGTGATTGTGCTGGGAGCCTGAGCTTCAGCGAAAGTTTGCCAATAGGTGCTCCCGTCAACGGATATCCGGCACATGGAACCAATCAGGTCAAGAAAGTCTGCGTGCTCTCCGGCAATAACAATATCTCCGCTAGCGGTAATAACCGCTGCGCTGATGGAATCAAGTGCACAATCAGACACAGGTTGTTTAGTGACGCGCTTCCCGTTAAGTGAAAATCGGTACATCTGTACAGTGCCGTCAGAGACACCGAAGGCCACGCCCTCTTCGTTGTCCAGTAGCGTTTGTGCAGAGAGCGTGTGTGGGTCACTCTGTTTTATAAAATGCGTCCACAGTAGGTCGCCTTCCGGACTGATCCTTGTGATAAAGCCGACGGGACCATTAATGCCCTCATTTTCCACGCTCTCGGAGCCACCAACGACGATAACGCCGCCATCGTCTAGCAATACGATGTCTTTGGCCTCATCGTCACGTGCGCCACCAATTTTTTGTTCCCACAGGTGCGTGCCGTCGGCATCAATCGCTACGATCCATGCATCGTTCCTACCGGAGCTAAACGATTTAGTCTGTCCAGCCGTAATAGTCGTGAAATCATGCATGCGTGTAACCGCGCGACTAATCATGTCTGCGCGTTCGCCGCCTTGGATTGTCCGCCACTTGGTAGTGAAAAGAGAATCTTCAGCAGCTTCCAGCATTGTGCGCATTTCGGGGCTCGTAAGTAGCAACGGTCTACTGGCGTCATTCTCATCGTCGGCAGTGTCGGTGGCTTCCTCATCCATAATGATGACCGTCGCGGCGGCGGCGTTGGACTTCAGAACCTCCTTTGCCGTCTCAATGAAACCGTTCTCAGTTGAGACCTCCTCATCAGATTTCAAGGCGCCTGAATCGGTTGGGGTCGTAACCAGCTGTTCGTTGTTATCGTCGACGGGTTGAGGCCCTAACATGCCACCCCCAGTGGTATTGCCATCCTCGGTGATGAGATCGGCCATAGGGGCGTTGGTGAGTGTGGGTGCTTCGGCTTCTTCAGGGGCTACGGTATGGTCGCTAGAAGTCGGTTCCGTTTCAGCTGCCACAGTTGCGCCGGTTGTTTGCGCTGTTTCAGGATTAACGGATGGTGTCGTACCGGTTAAATCGATGTCATTGGATTCCCAGTCAAGCTCGTTAGACGACCCCGCACTGGCTGTCGCTGGGTCGGCTTCCTTAACTTCTTTTATGGGCTCGAAGCTGGTGGCATCTGCTACTGGGGGTTCATCCCCATCAGTTGACAGGCGCTCATTGGTTTCCCAGTCCAGCTCCTGGCCTGCGGGACCTTCAACAGGAGCGTCATTGCCAACAGGTGCATCATTGCTGACGGATGTTTCAATGTCAGCGGTCACCGTAAGTTCATTGGTCTCCCAGTCGAGAGCCTGGCCGGTCTGGTCCGCGATAGGGTTATCGTTGGCTAGGTTGATGCGCTGCGAATTTCCTGGGGCCTCTTCGGGGCCAGAACCCACCTCGGCATTGAGAGTTTCTTTAACCGAAAATGCATCAGCATCACTCTCTACGTCTAAAGGGTTCCGGGTTTCAGTGCCATGGGCTGCAGCGGCGGCTTGAGGTTCAACGTCGGAGGCCCCGCTGATAGCGGGGGCTGGTGAGCGCTCCGTGGCCTTCCGTTCTACACTAAGGCCCGAGAGGGCATCGGGGCTGGCCACACATAAGAACAAGGCAGTAAAGTAGGTGCCGAGGATGGTCGGACGTGTGCCCTTCGGGCCCAGATGCGCGTCACCCATTTAGCGAAAGCCTCTCGATAGCTTGCGCATTAAGGAGTAGGCTAGGATCTGGGTCTAAGGTTTTCACGAATAGCACCTCTGGTTTTTGTAGACGTTGTGGGCGGCACTGGGGTTAAAATTACAGCATGAATGATTCGGTTTCAAATGTGTTAGTGCTGGGACTTATCGTCGTTCCTCTCATATTTATCATCCGTTATGGCGTGCGAGCTCTCGAGGCTGTATACGCCAATCAAACACTCATCATGGCACTTCCCTTTCCCTAATCGCTCGGAGTTTCTGCGTGGACCAACCCGCTCAGCTATACGACTTTAGCACCGCTCACTTCCTAGCACCGGTGTCCGAGTACATGAAAGACGATTCTGTGTCTGAGGTCATGATTAACGGGCCGGATGAAATTTACGTTGAGCGAGGCGGGCGCTTGGAAAAGACCGATGCTTCCTTTGAGGATGCTGACTCGCTTTATGCCGCTGTCAGAAACATAGCGCAGTATGTAGGCAAGCGCCTGACCTCGGAAAACATGAGTATCGAGGCGCGGTTACCGGACGGGTCACGTGTCCACATTGTGCAGTCACCGGCGGCTCGTAAAGGTATTTGTGTTGCTATCCGGAAGTTTTCAAAGTCGAAACTGGACGTCAGTGGGCTCATACGTGGTGGTAGCTTGACTGAGGAATCAGCTGAATTTTTATCCGTTGCGGTCGGATCTGCGCGTAATATCATCGTATCGGGTGGAACTGGCTCCGGCAAAACAACGCTGCTGAACTGCTTGTCGGCGATGATCCCCGACGGAGAGCGCATCATCGTTCTGGAGGATTCCTCCGAACTGCAACTGCAAAAGGAGCACGTCGTCCCTTTTGAGGTGACGCCGCCGGATCGTTACGGAAGGGGCGGTATCAATATGCGGGGCCTGTTCAGGGCCTCATTGCGGATGAGGCCCGACCGGATCATCGTGGGTGAATGCCGGGGGGGCGAGGCGCTCGATATGATTCAGGCCATGAATTCGGGGCATGGAGGTAGTATGTCTACCGCGCATGCGAACAGCCCCCTAGATGCCCTGGCGCGCCTCGAGGTGATGAGTTTGATGGGGGATATCGACATGCCGCTGACCGCCCTGCGGACGCAAATCGCCGCGGCCATCGATCTGGTGGTCCAGATTACGCGTTTTCATAGCGGGGAGCGGCGCATCACCCATATCAGCGAAGTTTGCCCATTAACGGCTAGTGGTGATTATGAGACCCGGGATATTTTTGTGCTGCAGAGTCGGAGCGATGGGCAGGAGGTCACTCGGTCCCTGGTCGCAACGGGCAATGTGCCGAGGTTTGCAGATGAGGTTAGGTCTGAGGGGTTCCTGGATAACTTGAAGCACAGCCAAGCGCTGTGGGGCGATGCCGAGCCAGCTTGAGATGCTAGGCCAGCTTGAATAGAGAGAAGATTTGTACCAATATTTACAGGAGGGGCAGGGAAGCTCGTTCGCCGAAGCAGAAGTTAAACAAAAAAACAGTGAGGAGTTGGTTATGAGCGGTGTTCTTCAGCGGTTTCATAAAAACGATCGAGGTGAAATGCCTATCGGCCCCATTCTTATTCTGGCGCTGATCGTTATTCCACTCATTTTCTTTCTGATGAGTGCTCGAGACAAGGCGACCGAAACGACAAAGTCTCAGTTTGAAGATGTCGTCAGTGATATGGGGAACGATACAAATAAAATTAATTAGCGGCGAGCCAGCCGCCAGCTAATGGTCTCGCAGGCACTCCTCTGGGCGTGGCTGCTTCCCGCCATGGTGAGCACCGGGCTGGCCGCGTACGATTTGCACACGCGGCGAATTCCTAATCTGGCGACGTATTCGCTTCTTCTTGTAGGTCTGGTTTTGAGATGTGTACTCGGGACGGTAGAGGAAGCGTTGGTTGCGGTGAGCTTGTGTTTGTTGCCCGGAATCGGTGCGTTCTACCTGGGCATCATGGGGGGAGGGGATGTCAAACTTCTCGCCGCGCTTGGCGCTTGGCTAATCCCGCAGCAGGCATTGTGGCTGCTTCTCCTCAGCATAGTGTTCGCCGCCGGGATTGCTCTTGTCGTGCTGGCTATCCACTTGCTTCGCTCAACCATCAGCGTCGCCAAGGGTCGGGAATGGCCGACGGTTCTAGCTTTTGGTGGCCCTATCTGTTGTGCCTTCTGGTTTGTCAACATGGGTGGCGGTGAATGGCTCTATTAGGAGATCTGTTTGGCATGCGAGGCGCCCGCCTCGAGGGATTAAGCCAGCCGGTGGGTGGGTGGCAGCGGGGTTGATCGACAATGGGTGAAGCCTTACCTGGTCTTTTTGGCGCCAGCCCATCCTTCTGGTCACAGACGGTTTTATTTTTACTGGGGGCGGCGGTTGGTCTAGTTGCAGCCTGGCTAGTCTTTGTGGCGTTTTTGCGGCGCCAAAAGGCGCGCAATGATGTCAAGCTCTTGCATCGGGATGTCCGCGGCGTTTTTGCCATCATGGACTTCACCCTAGTGCTACCCATTTTCGTCATGATTATCATGCTGACCCTGCAGTTGGCCCTGATGGCGAATGCGTCGATCATGGTCCATTACGCTGCTTACAGTGCCGCGCGGGCCGCTAAAACCCAGCTTGTGGATTTTGATCACGCCTTTCTCGATTTGGATTGTTGCAGTGTGAACGTAGCAAACAAAGCACTGGGCATCATGGGAGCTCTTTCCCTATTGAACGGGGGCGGGGGCGAGGCAGCGGAAAAGGTGTATGCCGCCGCCGCATGGCCGCTGGTGTCTCTTGCGCCCTCGTCATCGGCTATTCAGGTAAATAGTATCGGCGGTCAGGGCCAGAATTCTTCAAAAAGCTCTTTTGATCGGCTCAATGACCTGGGCATTCGTGCACTGCTTCAGAAGCAGGCAGTGTCCTCTGGGCGAGCCGACTTGCTAATGAGGAAGGCATCCTACGCGTTCAGCGATGCTTATCTTCACGTGGATTACGGCTCCCCGCTGTTTCAGGCAGTGAGCGAGCTTTGGGAGATGCAGTCTTCGTCACCAAGTATGGCGCAAATGGCGGGCAGTCTTGGGCAGTACGCTAACTACGCCGCCATAGGGGTAAACATTGCCAAACAGCTTGAGGGCTCCGAGTACTCCATTACGACTATCACGTCACTACCTGTCTACGCGGAAGTTAATTTCTACTTTCCGTTGCTCGTGCCTTGGGCGGGCGCTTTCTTCGAGCAGGCTAATAGCATGGCAAGTAACCCGGGGCGATGGCTGAGCGCCAAGGTGGAATTGTTGTGATGCGGCCTCAACGTCATCAGCGGGGCCAGATTATCTTTCTGATGATGTTTTTGCTGATCCCTATTGTGCTGCTCGTTGGCTACATCCTTAACGGGGGAGCGATTACGGCATCTAGGGCGAAGCTGCAGAATGCTGTCGATTCTTCGGTGATGACTGAAGCTGCCTGGGTGGCCCGCTCTCTCAACATCATGAGTCAAAATAATACGGCTATCACTCAGTCGGTTGTCATTGGCACCGCGGCATTTGCGCTTGAGGGGCCTGTCCATTTTGCAGGGCAGCAGGCTGGCGAAGTGGCGGGACACTACATCGGGCGGGCCTCTCGTCTGATTCAGGAGGCGTTAAAACTCCCACCCCCGGTTGGTCCTGCGCTATCGGTGGTGACCGCAGGCTACTATTTTTTGATGTACGAGGAACTCAATCGAAAGGTGTTGGTGCCATTAACGGAATTGCACGACCGGCTGAAGAAAGCCGTTTTCGATGGCTATTGTCTTTTTGGCTGTCCCGAGGAACATGCCGGACTTGCCCGCGCTGCCTACGCATTTGGAAAAATGAACACGCTAATCACGCAAGAAGGCGTCAAGGTGATAGAGCAGTCAGCAAAGGCGCAGGCCGTTCATAATGGCGCAACCGGAACTTTTAAACGTTATTCTGGCTGGGGCTGGGACGCCGATAGTCATCGTGATTTGCGAATACCGGTAGTCAAACAAAGTTTGACGGAGGCGGCTGGGCAAATCAGGCAGCAAGTGATGAGCGGAAGCTTTACCCTAGGTAATCTGATGTCTTCTTCGGAGCATGTTAGAAATCTATTAAACATTCGGAGTACTGGAGAGAAGGGTACTCATGAGTCTATCGCCAACATTGAGTTTGACTATTTTTCTAATTTTGATAACCACGGCTATGACAAAGGCTCCGGGCCCTACGTCGACCCAACCGGGGGTGAAAATAAAATCGTCAATAATTTCGATGAGATACATGGCGATCTCAAGACGCTCTCAGAGGGTGTTTTAAATGAAGACCCCATCGCTAAAGCGTTCCAACTCATAGGAATTCCCGTGCCTAACTGTAGTGGCTTGGCACTACTTTACAGTTTTCCTTACTGCATCATGAAGGAGGTGTTTAATCTTGCGCTGAACACGCTTGTTAAGCCATTCACTAATACTGAGACAGATATTCCTGCGCATGATGTCGCTGAGCGCATTGAAAATGTATGGAAGTGGGCTTCTCTATGGCGAGACATACCTTACTCCGCAGAGTTTGATGACAGTGGCTCCTTTGATATCCCACTCATTGGCTACAAAGTTGCGGCGCCCCCGCGCTTTTTTTGGACATTTGCTATGGGCATAAGTCGCGGTCGTCAGATGCCCGGCGGAAATTTTGCTGAGTCGCTGTCAGACTTTGAGTCCAAGGGCGAGGAAAAAGTTTCGGAAGGCTTGAGCGATGTCTATGACGAGGTTAAAGCCAGCTGCGAGGCTAGAGAAACAGCCAAATTAGAATCGATCACCTACCCAGCGATTGAAGCACAAGGCGACCTGCCGGAGGATGATCCCGACTATTTAACCGACGGGCAAATTGACGATCGCAAAGATGCAGAAGAGGCGGCGATGAAAAGGCGGTGTCGTGCGGAGGCGCAACAGGCAAAGGATCAGGCCGGACAGGCTGCCTCGTCAACACAGCCAATCGATGATCAAAAGGTGAGTGATCTGGAATCAGCAGTCGGAAATCCGCAGCAAGCTGAGAAAAAAGCGGGGCAGACAACCTCCGGTAATAAAGCGAAGGCGGCGAACAAGCCGGGATGGCTGAACTATGCTCTGTGGCGTCCTGAGTGGTTCTATCAAGCGATCGTAAAAAACTCGATTCCGTTTTCTGTCGGAGGCTACATAGAGGGATTTGGCGCCGCAGGCCCGGCGGTTCTGGCGTTCAGCATGTTTGAAATTGATCTTTATGCGGTGCGTCAGCCCCGATTGCTGCCGGAGCTATCTGATAGTTTGCGCTCCCTCGGTGGCGGCATAATCCCGACCTCGGTTGCTAATTCAATTCCGTCAATCGGTCCAACCCGCGAGGACTGGAGCGTTGTACATTTAGCCACGCGCAAGAGTGGGGCTCCAATCTTCACTGAAGGTTTTCCTGGCGTAAACGAACACACGGGCGTTCTTTCTCAGGCTGAGGTCTATAACGCGCAGTGGTTTGACTTGTACACCCAGCATTGGCGTGCAAAGCACAGCCCCGTCAGCCTTATTTCCTGTGATGATTGCCCTGAAGACAGGGAGAGGATGCGCGATATTTTAAGCGGAGAGCAAAGCGCTGAGGTGCTACGTAAGTTTTTGAAGGTTGAAGGAGGCGATAAGTATCAAAACTTGGCGACCCACTAGGAAATATCAGGTTGGGCAAGCGAGCTTTGAGACGGTGCTCGTATTGCCAATTATATTTTTCTTTTTGATGTTGATGTTTCAATGCATCAAAGCGTCATGGCTGTGGCTGGATCGAGTCATCGACGCGCGAAATAGCGCTTGGCAAACAGAGCTCTATTTTGCAAGCGATGCAAGCGCTTCAGGCGCTCTGCTGGGCGCAGATGTCCTATCGAATCCTACAGAGCGGTTTTCCTCCCTCACATCGGGGAATATCCAAAACGTCAAACAAAAAAATACCGTCGGTTTTAGTACTTCTGCTAGCGGTGATAACAGCTCAGGCACAAATGGAAATAACCTGCTGATCGCAGAAAAATGGTTAGAGGATGTTCGAAAAATCCCGAATAACCAGGCAGGCAAGATGGATATTAAGACGCTCACTGCCTCAATCGAGGCAGATAAACCATCGGGTATAACCGGGGTATCCTACTCAACATCTCAGCGGTTGGGATTCAAGGTTCCGATGGAGGAGCAGGTTGAAAATGCTATGGCCGCAGCATTGTTAAGCGTAGTTCAGGGTGGTGATTTAAAAGAAGTATTGGGGAGTGTGGCGGGAGACTATGTGCGCCGTGAGGAGCATATCAGTGACTTTTCTCAAGGGTGGCGTGTTGACCCGGTGTCCGCCGATACCGAGGGGTTTGATAAACCGTTAAAAGATCAGCTTGGCGATGATTCCGAGTTTGCAGAGCATATCAAATGATTACTGCGCAGCCTCTATTCGCCCCTCTAAGCCTCCACAAGACGTTGGCAGGCGTTGCGCTAGTGCTTTTGGTCTGGTCCGATGCAGTGCGACCAGACGTGTACTCAGAGCAACCGTTCGACCCAGATCGACTTTTGACATTGTCCTCACTGCTGCCCAAATCATTGCGGCCAGGTGGGACCAGAGACCTGACTGTCAATGGCAGCAGATTATTGGTAACGAGGCACATCGTTGATCGCCGCGAGAAGCTGTCGAGAGCAATGACCCACGACATGAAGACTCGGTTTCTTGCTTATCCGGAGAGGGGATTTAACTACCAAGAGCTAGAGGAGCTCATTGCATTAGGCGAAGACCAAGGCAAAGCAAAGTCGCAGGAGGTGGTTGAGAAATTGGTTCAACAAGAGATTGACCGAATAAGAACTGCATTTGAGCTGCCGTTTTCTTTTTCCGCCGGACCTTGGCGAGCGATTGCGCGTATCCCCGTTTCCGCGATTGATCCCGACAGCCTTTTGGCAGAGACGCCGGTCACTGAGGGCTACATACTGTTTGCTGAAGAATCGAAAGAACCCCGCCCGTTTTATGACCTTTGGGAGCTACGATTTCAAGAAGGTTTCCAGCTCCTCGATGTCGTCGGTGGCGGTGGTGGTGATGCGGTTGGCGATGACTTTGAGCTTGTGCCCCGTCTACCCAACTCTCGCAGGACATTGACGTATGAAGAAAACGCCGACCACTGGTACACCAAAACCTGGTCGTATGAGGCTGGGGGCTCGGTGAATACCGCCTTCGCTTACTATATTGAGGCGCTTAAGGATGTTGGTTTTGAGGCCCGCTTGGCCGAAGCCAGTTCGGAGGCTGAGAAGCTCGCTTTTTTAAAGCGAAACGATCAGGAGATTGTGGTACATATATTGGATACTGGCGAGCCGCCGTTGCCAGTGCAAGTTACCATACAGCGATATCCCCTCCAATAACGGTTAATAACTAAAGGAGAATGATGATGAAAGCTAGTTGGACGCTCGCAATAGGAGTTGTACTTGGCATAGTCACAGCGGCCTTGATGAATCTTTACATCACGGATTTGGAGCGCTCGTTGGTAAGCCAACCTTTTTTGCGTTTAAAAGCCGAGATTTCGGTGGCCAAAGGTGAAGTCATAACGACTAGTATGCTCGAATCTGTTGGGCTGCCTGAAAAGTTTTCTAACCTTCGACGTGTTGCCGTGCCAGCAAACAATCAAAGCGCTACCTTGCTGGCCTCTGGTAAAGGCATAGCGACGACGGATATTCAGGCGGGTTCGTTCTTACTTTATGAGCATATCGTGCAGTCTCCCACGGCGAGCTTCGCTTCAATGATCGAGACCGACAAGCGCGCTATTTCAATTCCGGTGAATTCCATTTCGGCGGTTTCTTATTTCATCGGACCCGGTTCCTACGTGGATATTTTGACAACTTTTGAGCTTACGAGGAGTGTCTCTGCCGATTCTGTAGGGCAGGGGAGCCCTGAATCACGACAGCCAGCGGCTTCAGATTTTGGTATGAATACTCCTAGAATCGTCACTCGAACCTTATTGCAAAATATCAAGGTGATGGCCGTGGGACGCTCTGTATCGGCGGGTAACAAGATTGATAAGGCTGACACCTACAGTACTGTTACCTTTGAGGTCACACCGACTGAAGCAGAAATACTCACCTTTGCTTTAAGTCAGGCTGACGGGGGGCTCAGTCTGGTGCTCAGAAATCCTGCTAACACTGAAACAATTGATGTACCCGACGTAGGTTGGGAGGAGCTCATGAGGATCCCATGAGGACCCTTCAAGGACCTATTAGGCTATGACTAAGCTCGTCATTACCAATAATCTGCTGGGCGGTGTACAGGAATACTCGCTGGATGCCGAGCGCTACACCGTCGGTAGAAGTTTCGTTGCAGAGGATGAGGAGCCGGCTGACATTCTCATCCCCAGCCGACAAATCAATAAGCACCATGCGGCGATCACTCGGGCAGGGGATCATTGGCAAGTAGAGCGACTGGGAGCTCTCCCCACCATGCTCAATAACGCCACTATTGATTTCGGGCAAAGCTGTGAGTTTGGCCCCGACGATCTCATACAAATAGGAGAGTATTCGCTAAGGCTTGTGGTAGACGTGCTGGACACGCGTGGCGAACTCGATGATCACAGCCGTCAACAAATCATAGCCATTGAGAGCGGCATTCATAGCAAGCTTCTCGATCTCATGGATCTTCGTCAGAACCGGCAGGAAATAGATCTCGAAAACGAGGAGACCGTCACTAAAATCCGAGAGATGCTGGACAGGCTGATTAGTCATGCCGTTGAGGATATGGATCAGCAGTTGTTAGATGAGCTGGTGCGAGTGGCTGTCTACAGGCGTTTGAATTGGGAGGTCACCTTTGCCGGCTCGCAAACCGTAGAGCGCCGCTATTCTGGATTTGAGCAGCCCTATTTCGAGCGGCAACTCGACACCATCAAACATGTTCTTATCAGAGAGCTAGAGTTAGATCTTCAGCCCAAAACGATGAAATCTGACACCGAGAAGTTAGATGCAAACTATGAAGGTGTGTTTAATCGTCACAAAATCGACTTCGGGCCTGGGTTGCAGGATTACATTGTAAAAATGTTTTTAATGAGAAACATCCTGGATCTTATTTTTGGCCTTGGACCTCTACAGGATTTGCTCGATGCGCCTACCATCTCGGAGATCATGGTGGTGTCTAGGGATAGAATTTTTGTTGAAAAGTTTGGTGTTGTAGAAGACTCACGGCGCGGTTTTTATAACGATACGCTTCTCATGGCGACAATTGAGAGAATTGTGTCGCCCGCTGGTCGACGTATCGATAAATCAAATCCCATGGTGGATGCCAGGCTCAAAGATGGGTCCAGAGTCAATGCGATCATTCCACCGCTGGCGTTGAAAGGCCCGTGTCTTACTATCAGAAAATTTGCAAAGAGCTCGGTGGGTCTTTTTGATTTGGTGGGTTTTGGCGCCCTCACCGACCAAATGGCGCATTTCCTTATCGCATGTGTGGGTGCTCACCTTAATATAGTGATTTCTGGTGGCACAGGCTCGGGAAAGACCACCATGCTTAACGCCATGTCCAGTTTCATTGGGGGCTCTGAGCGCATAGTCACGATCGAAGACACCGCAGAACTTCAGCTGAATCAAGAGCACGTGGTAACCCTTGAAACTCGCACTGCAAACATGGAGGGCAAGGGCGAGGTGTCAATGCGAGATTTGCTCAAAAACTCTCTGAGAATGAGACCAGATCGTATCGTGGTTGGCGAATGCCGAGGCGGTGAAACACTCGACATGCTTCAGGCGATGAATACAGGTCACGATGGCTCCATGACCACCGGGCACGCCAACAATCCGCAAGACATGATGAAACGGCTTGAGACGATGGTCTTGACTGGCGCAGACATCCCGGTCGAGGCGATTCGGGTACAGATCGCGAGTGCGGTGAATCTTGTTGTCCAGTTAAATCGCTTTAGTGATGGTGCTCGACGCGTTACACACGTGTCAGAGGTTACCGATATCGATGAGGGGTCAGGTCACGTTATTGTTGAGGATATTTTCCAGTTTTTACCGCCTCGTGAGGGAAGGGCCGGGCGTCATGTTTTCACTGGATACATCCCCCGCTTTCTCCCTGACATGGTCAAAATGAACTTATTGAAACTTGAGGATCTTTTCTAAGCTATGGAGATCGGACAAATACAGGCATATGCCGCCTACGTAACGGCCCTTCTCAGTGTGACCTTGGTTGTTTACTCGATCCCCTTGGCGAAAACCGTTAGCTTCGTGAGGGATCGATGGAATGCGAAGGTTGCATCTGTTGAAGCGGATTTACGAGAATTGCATATCGAGGGCTACGAGGCGAATCAGCTGGTAATAATGGCCGTAGTGCTGGCTGTCGTTATTTTGGTTGGCGGAATCTTCCTTGGCTATGCGCTCTCGTCAATTGCTCTGGCAACGCTGATTTTGGTTGCAGACAAGCTTTATTTCCCGTGGGCTCAAGCCAAGCTGCGAGAGGAGTTTGATGAAAAATTTCCGATGGCGCTAGATCAAATCGTGAGCTCGACCCGTGCGGGGTTGAATTTGGCACAAGCCATGGAGGATGTCTCGAAATTGGCACCGCATCCGATCGACGGCGAGCTGCAGAAAATCGTTCGCGAGAACCGGATGGGCAGTGACATGGCGACGGCCCTGATAGCGGCAAGGCAGCGACTCAAGTCCCATACTTTAGATCTGACCGTCTCTGCCCTTTTGGTCAATATGCGTCAGGGTGGAGATTTACCTAAGGCGTTGGAGCGAATGTCTCAAGCCTTAAAAGAGATTTGGCGTTTGGAACAGAAAATATTTACCGGGTCTGCCGAGGCGCGAAAAGGTGCCATGGTGATGTCTGCTATGCCCATTGTGATCTTTGTGATGGTCGCTAGTATGCAGCCCGAGATGATTGACAAGCTGACAGGTACGCTTATGGGGCTTGGCATATTGGTGGTAGCGGCGGTTTTGTACGTCGCTGGCATGACTTGGATGTTTAAAATAATAAAGGCTGATGTGTGATGAAGATCGCGATTTTGGCTGGAGCGCTACTCGCGGTTTGCTGCTTAGTGGCTTACCTTGAGAGTGTTTACTCAACCCTAAGAAAATTGGTTTCAACGGTCGATCTTGAGTTGCGGTCCAACGATTTGGTTAACACTCCATGGGTCGGCCGGTGGATAAGGTTAGTATCGGTTTATAACACCCACCCATCCCTTGAGCAGCTAAAGCAAAGCATCACCGAGAAGCTAAATTTGGCGGGCAGGCCTGGCGGGCGTGTAAGCGCTGAAGAATTTTTGGCGACCGTAGAGTTGCTTGTGCTGGGTTTATTTTTGGTGGTGTTTCTGCTGATTTTTTTGAGCGCGGGTGATCCCGTTAATGGCTTAATCTTTGGGGGCATTTTGGCTGTTTTGGCTGCATTCCTGCCGTTTATGTGGCTGGATGGTTTGGTGGCGGACCGGCGCACGGCGATGTCGAGGGCCTTCCCGTATTTTATGGATTTAAGCGTGATGTCGATGGATGCGGGGGCAAGTTTTCTAGAGTCCTTATCTACATACATCGCTGAGAATGAAAATACCGCGCTCGCGGATGAATTTGCGCAAACACTTTCTGAAATCAATATGGGGAAATCACTCAGCGACGCGATGATCGCATTAAGAGAGCGTATTCCCACGGTAATGGTACAAAATGCGCTAATGGCGATCGTGCAGGGTGAGCGTATGGGGACGCCTATGGTCAAGGTGATGACCGAGCAAGCCGAGGCAATCCGCTTTGTGCGGAGTCAAAACGCCGAGAGGTTTGCCGAGGAAATCAAGGTGCGTATGCAAGGCCCTGCTATGTTGCTCTTATTTTCGGTTTTAATTTTGATAATGGGGCCTGCGGCTATTGATATGGCTGGCAGCGACTTCTTCTAATGTGATTGAGAGACTTCAAAGTGGCCGCTAAATATTCACGTCTCATTGGAAAGGCTGGAACCTGCAAAGGAAAGCGAATCCAGCTGAAGCAGGATGCCATGACCTTGGGGAGTGCCCGAGGGACAGCCATCCGCTTAAAGGGCGATTATGTGTCCGAGGAGCACGCAATTATACGTAAGCGTGTCGACGACCGCTGGATGATCGAGAACAAAAGCGAATTTGGATTACTGGTTAATGCCGAGCGGGTTGAGGCTCGTGTGCTGAGCCATGGTGACACCATTCAAGTTGGCTCTGCAAATCTGCTTGAGTTTGAAGACTTACAGCAGTTGCAACAGGCCGAAAAAAAGACCGCGTCGTCCAGCGTCATGACGTCTGCAGCTTTAAAAAGTCCGAAACAGCTCGGTATTTTTGCTGCAATTTTGGTCTACCTTGGCTTCATGGCATTTCTCCTTTCCGATCGTCTGGGTGATGAAGATTCAGGCGGTGAGATGTTGGATGCTAGGACCTTTACCGCCGCGATTGATGCGACAATCGACTACGTGAATTCTGGGCAGGTGGTGCTGGCAGATTCCGAGGGAGGGCTGGACAGATCGGCGCCAAACTATCTTTTTTATGAACTTGTGACAATGAGTCAGGACTTGGATCAGTCGGAGGCAGACAGAGAGCGCCGCGCGGATGAGTTGAGGCAGCAGCTTCAGGCCATGTTCTTAGAGGCTTATCAATATCAGCAGATGCAGCAATACCGCCGGGCCACAAAAATCTTAAACGAAGTTTATCTGATGATTCCGGACCCCAGGGCGCCAATAACGCGGTATTCTCTGATGGTGCTTCCTAGGCTGCAGCAAGGAGCAGTGAGTGAGTAACGGCCTTTTTACAAGCGCTCCCTATGAGGTTGTCTCCGAGAGCCAATACCTGAATTATGTGTATCTGACATGTCGGGACAAAGCCGCGGGCAAGCTCTTAAAGCTTACGGCTCTTCACGATAATGTGCTCAACAACGCCGAGGCTAAACAAGAGTTTAGTCAGCTTGTAAAATTACAAAAGCGAGTTACACACCCATCGGTGTCGGCGGTCCTAGCTCACCATGAGGTAGGCGAGATTGGTGATCGAGAATATTTGGTAACGGAAACGTTATCCAGCACCCTTGAAGAGATCTTGCAGCAGCAAACGCTTGAGCCTTCCAAAGTTGAATCCTTGATACTCAAAATAGCAACAGGTCTGACCGCAGTTCATGCCGCGGGAGTGTTACACCTAGATCTAAAGCCTGCGCACATCCTGGTAGACGAGCATTCTGCCTCGATAAAGATAGACAATTTCGAAAGTGCTTGTGAGATTGGCGTTCAAATAACGTCGATTGCGATGGACCCAAAATACAGCGCGCCAGAGAAATACCTTTCCGATACTCAGATTAATGAGCAGGCTGACATTTACTCACTAGGCATAATTGCGTTTGAGTTGGCTCTGGGGTCGGAGCTTTTTCGGGAGGTGTTTGCGGATATCTACGACACCAGCGATTTAAACCTCCAGGACCAGCGTTGGTTGCACTGGCATATGAATATAAGCGCCAAGCCGGAGCCGCTAGCGGCCTTGAAGGGTGGATTCTCCGACCGGTTCTCCGATGCAGTGGCAAAAATGATGAGTAAAGACCAAGCAGGTCGTTACTTGGACTTGTCGGGCGTCATTAACGACTTGGGTGGGCTCCACGAGGGTGGTGTGAAGCCGCTTGTGCAGCCGTTGGATCCCAATGCGCCACCAGCAAAAAAATCAAATCGATGGGCATGGCTCACCTTCTCGCTTATTTTTTTAATGCTGGCGGGGGGGGGTGGCTACTATGGCTACGATCTTTACAAAAAAAGAGAGCTCGGTGAATTGTTGCAGCTAGAGCTCGGCCGGGTCATTGAGAAACGTGCCGAGGCAGCGGATCTCGGTGCAGACGAAACTATGCCTCGTTGGGTGGAGGCGGAATCATCATTTACTGCAGGCAAGGAGCGATACGATACGGGCGAGCTGGAGCAAGCAATTCAGGCTTTAAAGCAGGCCTATCAGGGATACGTTGACGTTATCGACTTGCTGCAAAATGTTGAGGTGATTGCGGCGAGGGAGGCCTATCAGGCCATGCTTGACCGGGTGTTAACGGTGCGGGTGAGTGAGTCCTACGCTGGTTATCGATCAGCCGCTGAGTATGCTCAGAGAGCGGAGAAAGCAGCGGCTGAGCAGGATGTCGCCGCGGCCGTGGAAGCCTTCGAATATGGCACTGCTGAGCTAGAAATCGCGCTGAGGCAGGCCCCTAGACAGTTTTTTCAGGGCAGCACGTCGGATGGGATAGAACAGGCGCTAGCGCTTTGCAATAGCTTTCAGGATGGCTGCGAGAAAGATTGGTATAGCGATGAAGCTGGAAAAATTGTCGAGGTCGCTCCGTTTTACATTGATCGAGAAGAAGTGTCAGTGGCAGCGTTTGAGTCGTTTGCAAAGAGTACAAACTACAAGACAACCGCCGAGAGTCGAGGTTTCTCTTACCTGATACTGGGTGAATCAAGCTCCAGAACAGCGGGCGCTTACTGGAATAACGTTACTGGACTGGACACGCCGCATTACGGTTCTTCTCGATCCCCTGTTCTGCATACCAGTCATAGTGATGCCATGGCCTATTGTGATTGGAAAGGTATGCGACTGCCTACCGAGGCCGAGTGGGAGTACGCGGCGACTGGTTCAGGTGACAGGCTGTTCGCCTGGGGATCTGACTGGCGAGATGAAGAGTCAAAAGGGTTTGTGGATGAAAGCGGAAACCGGCTCCTCGCATCGGTAGATTCGTACGGCGTTACGCCAGAGGGCTTGGCTGGTATAACGGGGGGTGTTTGGGAGTGGACGACGACAGAAACGTCTCGGGGTGATGTTATCTCCAAAGGGGGCGCTTGGTCGGATGTCAATCCAGCACACCTGCGGATACAAGTAAGGCGAGCGGAGGCTCCAACATACAGCAGTAACGATATTGGATTTCGCTGCGCGCAATCAACGGTATCATGGGACGGACTTTTTGGGAGTGAGCTATGACTAAGAATACTGGAGTTAGTTTTTTCGCGGCGTTGTCGCTAACGTTTTCGTTGAGCGCTTTCAGCGCTTTAAAAGACGAGACGATGGCGCCACTTGACCTCGCCGCAAAGGCCTCGCAAGGCAGTGGAGTGTCGGCTTCTATTAACGGTTCGACGATCGGCACTGCCATGCGTATAGGTGATGAAATTAAGTTCCACATCGACGTGGAGCAAGATGTTTATATCACGATCGTCTATGTAGACAGCCAGGGTGTTATCGATATCATCGACCCTGATTTCGGACAAGGCAGTAACTTTTTGGCCGCAGGTGAAAGTGTTGTCTACCCATCTGATGAGGCTGGCGTGACATTAACCCTAGAACCCCCCTTGGGTCGAGATGCGGTTTATATCTTTGGCACCACCAACCCACTTGAAACTGGTGAGTTTATGCCCGCTATAACCATGGCACAAAACCCCGCCACGGTAACTTCTGCCGAATCTCAGCTGTTTGAGATGGAGGATTCAATCAAAGTGGCCTCCGCCTTTGCAGCGGCAGTTCAGTCGAGCAACGCACCAGATGAATACGCGGTCGCTCTGTTGGAGAGCACCGTGCAAGGTAGGGAAGGCGCAGAGTACGAGAGTAGCGACATTGTGGCGTTTTTCAGTGCTCGTAAATATCGCTCGATCAGCAAACCAAAGCTTGATGCAAATATTCTATTCCACACAAACTCTGCAGACCTTACTGATCAAGCTAAGGTCAACTTGAATGAATGGGGTAAGTCACTTACTCATCCGACATTGGCGGAGTCAACGTTCCAAATAGGAGGCCACACCGATGACGTCGGCACCTCAGACTATAACCTGCAATTGTCCCTAGAGCGGGCCGAGGCGGTAAAGGTTTATTTGGCTGCGCAATTTGATATTCCAGAGGAAAGGCTGGAGATCAAGGCCTTTGGCGAGGATCAGCCTGTGATAGAAAACTCTGACGATGCCGCCCGTCAAAAAAATCGACGTGTTGAATTTCAGCGTCTAAGCACAAACTAGGTGCGTTGCTCATGAATCCTGTTTGGACCTGGTTGCTGTGCCTGCTGATATTGGGCGTTCACTTATCTGCCAATGCAATAGACGACAACGTATTGCGTGCAAGTCTAGAGGGCGAAGCGGACAAGCAGATCAGTGATTGGTTAAACGACGAAGAGGCCTATGAAGATCCAGCTATCCAAGCCTACGTCCAGGGCATCATAGATGACTTGGGTGGCAAGGATCGTTATTCAGCTTTCCTAATTCATCAAGATAAGGTGTATGTCTCTGGTTTTCCCAATGACACTATCGTCGTTACGACAAGTCTCATGGCTCGATTGGAGAATGAAGCGCAGCTGGCTATGGTGATTGCGCATGAGTTGGCCCATGTGAAGCGTGAGCATTTCCTCGATATTAAGCGCGCAGAGATTGCCGAGCAGAATCGTCGATCAGGTGGCGGCTTCGGCGATCTTCTGGGGCGTGCCGGTGATTTGGCTGTCGCAAGTGGCGCTATATCCTCTATTACGGGTGCTGACGCCAGCGGGGTGAGCTCTGGTGTTGGCACAGCAAATACCGTGAACGTGGCGATTGAGAGTGTCCAGTCGTCAATGGCCTCTGCCGGTCCGGATGGGCTGGGAGAAAAACTCGAGGGTGAGGCGGATACATACAGTATTCGGTATTTGAGAGACGCAGACTACAACACCAAGCAGGCCGCCACTGCTTGGCAGGCTTTGGGAAAATATGCCAGTACCGTCGATAAAAAATATATGTATGGCAACCCAGAGGCGTTGGCGGAGCGATCTAAAAACACGACTAAGCTCGCCAACAAATACGACAACGATGACGGAAAAGGTGATGAGCCTGTCGCTTACTGCGAAAATATTTTTGAGGTTGCCCGACTAATGGCGCGTTGGGATATCGACGAAAAACGCTTTAAGTCAGCCAGAAAATCAGTCGATTGCGCGCTTCTTGCCAAGCCTGATGACCCACGAAGCCGATACCTCAACGGTGTGCTCTTGCGCGAGACCGCACGAACGCAGTCTGAATTCAGAGAAGCTGCGAGCGAATTTAAGTTCGTGCTCGATTTAATTCCAGAACAAGGTAGCACGCACCGAGAGCTGGGTTATACCTACAACGATCTGGAAGAGTATGAGCTGGCGCTTGAGCACCTAAATAAATACCGAGAATTGAGGCCCAGCGCGAAGGATTCCAGCGAGGTTAAGAAAGCTATTGAGCAGATTACCATTAGGATGAATAGCACCGAGGCGGATGAAGAATGGTGAGAGCGAGAGGGCGAGTTTTTGCGAAAGACTGTAGCTTCGCTAGGCCTAAAGCACCTTGCTGTGTCTGTCCTTAGGGCGCGTCTGACTACACGGGGCTAGCGTCTTATTTCTCAGTGATATTGAGCCTGGCCGCTCGGCGTGCCAGCTTGTCGGAGAGGTTCTCACCCACGCCTGGCAGTGACCACGGACAAACGGCAATGCAAATTGCGCATCCTGAGGTTTCGGCGAAGAAGGGGATGCATTTGTCGAAGTCGACATACCATTTCTCAACTCCTCGGACCATCTGCTTTACCGGGGCGATCGCTTCAGGCGGACAGGCATTTTCACACACGCGGCAGCGACTGCAGAAATCATCGATACCGAATTCGCGTGGCGGCGTCGCTTGAAAAGGGGCGTCCGTGAGCACGGCGGATAGCCGAAAGGCCGATCCAAATTCCGGGTTGATAATCGATCCGTGTTTCCCCAGCTCACCGAACCCACAGGCAATGGCTGGCGGGATCATTAAAATTTTTCCTGTCATGGGGCCCGTCACAGCGTCCGCCTGGTAGCCGCATTCCCGCAGCCAGGAAGCGACTTTCTTGGAAGCGATCGCAGCACGCAAGTACTGCCGCGTCACGTCCTTGCCGCCCTGCAATGCTGGAACGTGCTTCAGCTCGTCGTAGTCGTGCTGCACACCTA
>Ga0181573_10001065_pt1 | contig 27814 bp, 24 predicted proteins | sample 101ome_25_FD_148643 | JGI IMG/M metagenome (GOLD analysis project Ga0181573, IMG submission 148643) | Coastal salt marsh microbial communities from the Groves Creek Marsh, Skidaway Island, Georgia - 101409BT metaG (spades assembly) | ecosystem: Environmental > Aquatic > Marine > Intertidal zone...
GTAGGCTCGAGTTCGGACCGCGGCGGCGCCAAGCGCCCCACCGAACGCGTCGAAACCCATTACCACTGCGACACCCTGACCGATGAAAACCGCTAAGCAATTTTTCCTTTCTGCCGCGCTCGCCGCGGTGACGGCAGGGGCGTGGTCCCAGCCAACGCCTGCCCCGGAGCAGGAACGCTCCGTTTTGATCTTGGGTGCCACGGCGCACCTTGGCACGGGCGACGTGCTCGAAGACTGTGCCGTGGGCTTCCGCGACGGCAAAATCGACTACGTCGGCCGCAGCTTCCAGGTCAACCGCCAGAAGTACGACGACCTTGTTGATGCTACAGGCCAACACTTGTACCCTGGCTTCATCGTGACCAACACCACGCTCGGCCTCCAAGAAATTGGAGCCGTGCGCGCGACGCAAGACCAGTACGAGGTCGGCACATTCCGTCCCAACGTTCGATCGGTGATTGCCTTCAACACGGACAGTGAAATTCCTCCTACGGTGCGCACCAACGGCGTTCTGATGGGCCAAATCACGCCCCGCGGTGGCGTCGTCTCCGGTTCCAGCGGGGTCGTGCACTTCGACGGGTGGAACTGGGAGGACGCGGCCATCGCCATGGTGGACGGCATTCACCTCAACTGGCCTTCGACCCATCACCGGCATCGCAAGGACGGCAAAATCGACATCCAGCGCCGCAAGACGTACGACCAACAGAAGCACGAGATCGAGCGTTTTTTCGGCGAGGCTCAAGCCTACGCCTCCGCACCTCGGGGCTCTGTCACCGACGTGCGGCACGAGGGGATGCGCGGCCTCTTCGACGGGTCGCTTTGCCTGTACGTTCATACGGACGACGCCCGCGCCATCACCGAGGCGGTGCACTTCAAGCGCGACCTCGGCATCGAACGCATGGCCATTGTCGGCGGCTACGACGCCTACCTCGTGGCGGACCTCCTTCGTGAAAACAACGTGGCGGTGATGCTGCAAAGCGTGCACAGCTTGCCCCGTTTTGCGGACGACGACGTGGACTTGCCCTTCAAACTGCCCAAGCTGCTGATGGACGAAGGCCTCACCGTGGCGCTCCAAGTTGACAAACGCATGACCGAGATGAACTCGCGCAACCTTCCCTTCTACGCTGGCACGGCCCGTGCCTACGGCCTTACGGAGGAGCAAGCCATCCAGGCTCTGACGCGCAACCCGGCCCGAATCCTCGGCATCGACGACCAAGTCGGTACGCTGGAGCGCGGCAAAACGGCGACGCTTTTCTTGTCGGAAGGGGATGCTCTTGACATGCGCACCAACAGCTTGACGCATGCGTGGATCGAGGGACGCCAAATCGACCTCGACAACCGCCAGCGTCAGCTCTACCGGAAGTTCCAAACGAAGTACGGCGCCGAAGTGCTCGACAGTCCGGCGACCAACAAATAAGTAAAGCCTCTCTTAGTAGCCAGCGCGCTCGCGAACGCGGGCCAACACGTCGGCTGCCACGGTGCGCGCTTTTTCGGCGCCTTTGGCGAGGGCCTCGTCGATTTGGGCCTTGTCGGCCATGAGCTCGTGAAAGCGTGCGCGCTCGTCGGCGAAGCCGTCCACGAGGGCTTCTAGAAGGGCCTTCTTCGCGTGTCCCCAGCCGTACCCTCCGGCTTGCAGCTGCTTCGCCATTTCGACGGCCTTCGCCTCGCTCGCCACAAGGCGGTACAGGCTGTGGGTGACGTTGGCTTCGGGATCCTTGGGGTCTTCGAGTGGCGTGGCGTCGGTGACGATCTCCTTGTTGATGCGCTTTTTCAGGGCCTTGGGGTCGTCGAAGATGTTGAGGGTGTTGTCCCTCGACTTGGACATTTTGCCGCCGTCCAGGCCGGGAACGTACATCGTGGCTTCGCGGGTCAGGGCTTCCGGCAACACAAACGTCTCGCCCATGGCGTGGTTGAAACGGCTCGCGACGTCGCGGGTCATTTCGAGGTGTTGCATTTGGTCTTTGCCCACCGGCACCAGGTCCGCGTCGTAGAGCAAAATGTCCGCGGCCATCAGCATCGGATAGGCGAACAGCCCCGCGTTCACGTCCCCGAGGCGGTCTTGCTTGTCCTTGAAGCTGTGCGCCAAGGTCATGCGCGAGTAGGGGAAGTAGCACTGCAGGTACCATGCGAGCTCGGTGCATTCGGGCACGTCGCTTTGGCGGTAGAACACTGTCCGTTCCGTGTCCAGCCCAAACGCCATCCACGTCGCCGCCACCGCATACGTGTTTTCGCGCAGGGTGGCTCCGTCCTTGATTTGCGTCAACGAGTGCAGGTCCGCGATGAACAGGAAGCTCTCGTTCGAGCCTTCGTTCGCCAATTCAATCGCCGGCTTGATCGCCCCCAGGATGTTTCCGAGGTGCGGGGTTCCGGTGCTTTGGATGCCTGTCAGGACGCGTGCCATGGGTCGGTGCTCAGCAGAATTCGTCGAACGCCATCTTGAGGTGATCGGCGATCATCTCGGCGGTTCGGCCTTCGATGTGGTGACGCTCCACCATGGCGGCCAAACGGCCGTCCTTGAACAACGCCACGCAAGGCGAAGACGGAGGGTAGGGGAGCATGAATTTGCGGGCGCGGTCGACGGCTTCACGGTCGACGCCAGCAAACGCCGTGGTCAGGTTCGTGGGCACCTTGGTGTGCTGAACCGCGAGCTTGACGCCTGGACGCATTGAGCCTGCGGCACAACCGCAGACGCTGTTGAGGACCACGAGCGTGGTGCCTTCTTTGGCGAGGGCAGTGTCGACGTCGGCTTCGGTGATCAATTCGGAGAAACCGGCCTCAGTGAGGTCCGCTTTCATGGGGGCTACCATTTCAGGAGGGTACATCGTTGTGGAATTTCAGGGTTTTTCAGTCAACACGGCTCAAGCCTCGGTGTTCTCGTCTGGCGCGGTGGAGCGCAGGAAAAGCTCCTCGTACTGTTCGTCGTGGATGGGCGAAGGCGCGTCGATCATGACGTCGCGGCCGCTGTTGTTCTTGGGGAAGGCGATGAAATCGCGGATGCTGTCGCTGCCGCCAAACAAGCTGCACAAGCGGTCGAACCCGAGGGCCAATCCGCCGTGCGGCGGCGCTCCGTATTGGAACGCGTCCATCAAGAACCCAAACTGCGCTTGCGCCTCTTCCGGCGTAAATCCGAGCAGGTCAAACATGCGCGCCTGGATGCCCTTGTCGTGGATCCGGATGGACCCTCCGCCGATCTCGACACCGTTGATGACCATGTCGTAGGCGTTGGCCTTGACCGCACCGGGATCCGTTTCAAGGATGTCCATCTGCTCGGGCTTGGGCGACGTGAACGGGTGGTGCATGGCGTGGTAACGCTCGGTGTCTTCGTCCCATTCGAGGAGCGGGAAGTCGACGACCCACAGGGGCTTGAAGACCTTGGGATCGCGAAGGCCGAGCTCGGCGCCCAGGTGCAGGCGGAGTTCGCAAAGCTGCTTGCGCACCTTGTCGAGGTCGCCGCTGAGCATCAAGATCAGGTCACCCGCCTTGGCACCGGAGTGCGCCGCCCAGGCCGCTTGGTCTTCGGGGCTGAAGAACTTGTCGACGCTCGACTTGAACGTGCCGTCTTCGTTGACCTTGCAGTAAACAAGGCCTTTGGCGCCGATTTGGGGTCGCTTGACCCAGTCGGTCAAGGCGTCGAGCTGCTTGCGGGTGTATTCGGCGCAGCCGGGAGCCACAATGCCGAGCACGGCTTCCGCAGAGTCGAACACGCCAAAGCCCTTGCCTTGCGCCACGTGGGCGAAGTCCACGAACTCCATGTCGAAGCGCACGTCCGGTTTGTCGCTGCCGTAGCGGCGCATCGCCTCGTCGTAGTCCATGCGAGGGAATTCCTCCACCTCGACGTCGAGGACCACCTTGAACAGGTGACGCACCATGCCTTCAAACGTGTTCAGGATGTCTTCCTGTTCCACGAAGGCCATCTCGCAGTCGATTTGGGTGAATTCCGGCTGGCGGTCGGCGCGAAGGTCTTCGTCGCGGAAGCACTTCACGATTTGGTAGTAACGGTCAAACCCGCTCACCATGAGCAGTTGCTTGAACGTTTGGGGGCTCTGGGGCAGGGCGTAGAACTGGCCCGGGTTCATGCGGCTGGGCACCACAAAGTCGCGGGCACCTTCCGGCGTGGACTTGATGAGGTACGGCGTCTCGACGTCGATGAAGCCCACGCTGTCGAGGTACTTCCGCGTCTCGATGCCCACGCGGTGACGCAGGAAGAGGTTGTTTTGGACCGGCTTGCGGCGCAAGTCCAAATACCGGTACTGCATCCGCAAATCGTCGCCGCCGTCGGTCTCGTCCTCGATCGTGAACGGGGGCGTCTTCGCGGCGTTGAGTACCTCAAGGCGCGTCACGTCGATTTCGATGTCGCCGGTTGGCACGCGGTTGTTCTTCGACTCGCGTTCCCGCACGGCGCCTTCCACCTTGATCACAAACTCGCGGCCGAGTTTGCGGGCTTGGGTGCAGAGCTCCGCGTTGGAGTCCATGTTGAAGGCCAATTGGGTCAGCCCGTAGCGGTCCCGGAGGTCCACAAACGTCATCCCGCCCAAGTCGCGGGTTCGCTGCACCCATCCGCTGAGCGTGACGTGGGTGCCTGCATGGTCAAGGCGGAGTTCTCCGCAAGTGTGCGTTCGATGCATGGGACCCCAAAGTTACCACGTCCCGCCCGGGCACGGAAGCGCTTGCCCCGCCTAACTTGCGCGCATGAACGTTCGCCTTCGATTCGCCGCGGTTTGGGCTCTGTTCCTCACCGTCGCGACCTCCCTCGATTTCTTCGCCCAAACGTGGCAACAACAGGTCGATTCCGACATCCGCGTGACCCTCGACGACACGCGTCACGAACTGCACGGGGACATCGCGATCACGTACCACAACAACAGCCCTGAAACGCTGGACTTCGTGTGGATGCACCTGTGGCCCAACGCCTACCGGAACGGCAAGACTGCGCTGGCAAAGCAGCAGTTCCGCGACGGCGAGATGTTCATGTTTTACGCCATGAGCCGGGACCTCGGCGGCATCGACTCGCTGGCCTTCAGCTCGAACGGGCAGGCCTTGGAATGGAGCTACCACCCCGAGCACATTGACATCGCCAAGGTCATGCTCCCTGCGCCCCTTGGACCGGGACAGTCGGTGGAGCTGAGCACGCCGTTCCGGGTGGAGTTGCCGAGCGGGAAGATTTCGCGTTTGGGCCACTTGGGCGAATCGTACCAAATCACGCAGTGGTACCCCAAACCCGCGGTCTTCGACGCCGACGGCTGGCACCCGATGCCCTACCTCAACCAGGGCGAATTCTACTCCGAGTACGGCACCTTCGACGTCCGCATCACGCTTCCGGAGAACTACACCGTCGGCGCCACGGGCGACTTCGTGACGGGGTCGGAGGACAACGCCGCGGAGTGGGCGCGCCTCGACAGCCTCGTCGCGGCGTCTGAGGACTGGAGCGACCGTGGGGGGTGGGAAGACGCCACCAACGACTTTCCGCCTTCGTCCCAGCGCATGAAGACGCTTCACTACCGCCAGTCGCGGGTGCACGACTTCGCGTGGTTTGCCGACAAGCGCTACAAGGTGCTGCGCGGCGAGGTGCTCTTGCCTGGAGAGGACCGCGTGGTCACCACCTGGTCGATGTTCACCCCAGAGAGCGGGGAGCTGTGGCAGCGCGCCCCGGAGTACCTCCACGACGCGACCTTCTACTATTCGCTTTGGAACGGTGACTACCCCTACAACCAAGTGACGGCGGTGGACGGGACCATTTCCGCAGGCGGTGGCATGGAATACCCCAACGTGACGGTCATTGGGAGCACGGGGTCGGCCTCAGGGTTGGAGACGGTCATCGTCCACGAGGTCGGCCACAACTGGTTCTACGGCATCCTTGGAAGCAACGAGCGGGACAACGCGTGGATGGACGAAGGCATCAACTCGTTCAACGAGACGCGCTACATCCTGACGAAGTACGGCGAGGACAAGGGCCTGAATTTCCTGGTGGGCAACAGCAACCTCGCCAAGCGGTTTGACGTCGACGATTTCCGCTACAAGTGGATCGACGAGTTGAGCTACTTGTTTCCAGCGCGCTTGGGGGTGGATCAACCGATGCAATGCCACAGCAACAGCCTCACGTCCCTCAATTACGGTGCCATCGTCTACAAGAAGACCGCGGCCGCGTTCGCCATGCTGCAATCGCACTTGGGCACCGAGCGCTTTGATGCGGCGATGCAGGCCTACTTCGACACGTGGAAGTTCCGCCACCCGTCCCCGGCCGATTTGCAGGCGAGCATGGAGAAGTCCACGGGAGAGGACCTGTCGTGGTTCTTCGAGGATTGGGTCCAAACCACCCAGCGCAACGACCTCAAGCTCGTCTCCACCAACGCGAAGGCGTCCGGACCGGCGACGTTCCGTGGCATCAAGGTGCGCAACGTCGGCGAGCTGAGCTCGCCCGCCCGTGTCTCCGGCCTGAAAGGCGATTCTGTGGTGGCGGTCGTCGATTTGCCGCTCCTGGCTCCAGGCGAGGTCGGCGAGGCGCCCTGTCCTCAGGTCGACGTGGACCGCTGGGTCCTGGACCACGACCGGTCCACGCTCGATTACAACCGCAAGAACAACACTCGACAGGCCCGCATGCTCGGCGGGGTGGAGCCCCTTCAGGTGCGCATGCTGACCCGGCTGGAAGATCCGGAACGGACGCAGCTCTTTTGGGCGCCTGCGATGGGTTGGAATCACCACGATGGGCTGATGCTAGGTGCCATCGTGCACAACTCCGCGTTGCCGTGGCGCGACGTGACCTGGCGCTGGACGCCCCTTGTGGGCCGAGATCGATTCCAAGGTGGGTTGAACCTCGAAGGCCTGTTGGCGGTCGAGGGACGGCACGGAGATTTCAGCTGGGCGATGAAGAGCCGGCGGTTTGGGGCCATTGAATTCCTTCAGCCCAACACGGCACAGGCTTACGTCGAATTGAATCCGGGGCCGCTGACCCGCACGTCGTTGGGCATGGCGTACCGGTTGAATGCCGATCCCACGAGTCCATTGGATGCCACGATCTCGACGGAATTCATTCACATCGACGGGTACCAAGACCAATGGCTTTGGTTGAGCGAACCGCCGGTGATTCGTCGCATGGCCGCACGCGCAGAGCTCACGGTCAACCACCGGTTGGAGGGACTTCCGGGCGCACGTCAGTCGCTGTCGGTTCGGACGACCCGCGTGCAGCACGACGGCGTGGACGTGTTCCTCATCGATCCCCCGCAGCCCTTGACCATGAACAACTCCGTCCTGGACGCGTGGTACCACCTCGAACGCACGGTGCCGTCCGCGGGCCGCGACGGACAGTGGAGCGTGGATGCGCGGCTCGTCGCAGTGGATGGGTGGGACGAGTTTGGGGCTGCTCCTGCTGGCCCCCAAGCGTCGTTTGACCCGTTGGTCGACGCGCTGTTGCTTTACCGCGGTGCGGACACGTCGGCAGGTTCGTGGCTGTCGCGTCAGGCCAACCTCGAGCGGGGTGGATTGCCGCTCAACCTCGTGTCGTCTCGCGGCTTCTCGTCCCTGAGCGCGGAGATGCGCCTTCCGATGGGCTTGCCCATCTCGGTGCAGGCCGGGGGCGCCTTGGCGAGAAACCCGGAGTGGGGCGTGGGAACGCCCGTTGCCGAGCGATTGCACCTCGTGGCTTCCGCTTGCTTGGACTTGGGGCCTGTGCGTGTGTCGGTGCCGATGTGGACACGCGAGGCCGGCACGGACGTGTGGGGCCCGGCGGACCGTTGGCGCTTTTCCCTGAATTTGTTGGAGATGAATCCTTGGGATTTGGTCCGTAAAAACGTCAAGTAAGCGGGCGCATCCTGCGTAGATTCGCGTCATGCAGCATCCCACGGAACGTCTGGAAGCGATGCGCGCGGAGGCCCTCAAAGGGGGTGGAGAAGCGCGGATTGAAGCACAACACGGCAAGGGCAAACTGACGGCCCGCGAGCGTCTTCAGCTCCTGCTCGACCCTGGCACGTTCCAGGAAATGGGGCAGTTGGTGACACACAGGTCCACGAATTTTGGGCTGGACAAGCAGAAGTTTCTCGGCGACGGCGTCGTCACGGGATACGGCAAGGTCAACGGCCGCCTCGTCTACGTCTTCTCGCAGGACTTTACGGTGCTGGGGGGATCGCTCGCCGAGGCGCATGCCCAAAAAATCTGCAAGGTCATGGACATGGCGCTCCAGAACGGGGCGCCGGTCATTGGACTCAACGACAGCGGCGGAGCGCGCATCCAAGAGGGGGTGGTCAGCCTCGGGGGGTACGCGGACATCTTTCACCGGAACGTGAAGGCCAGCGGCGTCGTCCCTCAGCTGTCCCTCATCCTTGGCCCATGTGCGGGTGGCGCGGTGTATTCACCCGCCCTCACCGACTTCATTTTCATGGCGGAGGGCACGTCCTACATGTTCGTGACTGGGCCTAACGTCGTCAAGACGGTGACTCACGAGGAGGTGACGTCCGAGGAGCTCGGGGGCGCCAGCACGCACGCGAGCAAGTCCGGGGTCACCCACTTCACGGCGGCCAACGAGGCTCTCGTCATCGAGCAAGCCAAGAAGGTCCTGTCCTTCTTGCCCCAAAACTGCGAGGAAGATCCCGCCCGCCTCGCCTACAAGGCCAGCGACGAGAGCCGTCCCAAGCTTGACAGCCTCGTGCCGGAAAGCGCCCAGCAGCCCTACGACATCCGGGATGCGGTGACGGAAATCCTCGACGCCGACTCCTTCCTCGAAGTTCAGCCGGACTACGCGGAGAACATCGTGGTCGGTTTCGGACGTCTCGGGGGCCGAAGCGTCGGCGTCGTCGCGAACCAACCGGCCTTCCTCGCGGGCGTGCTTGACAACGACGCCTCGGTCAAGGCGGCCCGCTTTGTGCGCACGTGCGACGCGTTCAACGTCCCGCTCGTCGTCCTCGAAGACGTGCCCGGCTTCCTGCCCGGCACGGACCAAGAATGGAACGGGATCATCAGCAACGGCGCCAAGCTCCTTTACGCGTTCAGTGAAGCGACGGTGCCGCGAATCACGGTCATCACCCGCAAGGCGTACGGCGGCGCGTACGATGTGATGAACTCGCGCCACATCGGCGCCGACCTCGTCCTCGCTTGGCCCACTGCGGAAATCGCGGTCATGGGCGCAAAAGGCGCAGCCGAAATCATCTTCCGCAAGGAGATTGCCGCGGCAGACAACCCCGCAGCCAAACTCGCTGAAAAGGAAGCCGAGTACGCCGAGCTTTTCGCTCACCCGTACAACGCCGCCAGCCGCGGCTACGTGGACGAAGTCATCCACCCTCGGGACACCCGTGCCAAGTTGCTCGACGCGTTCCAAATGCTCGAAAACAAGGCCATCAAGCCGCCGCGCAAGAAGCACAGCAACATCCCGCTTTGACCTCCAGCGTCAGCGAAGCTCCGGTTAGCACATCTTGCCGAAACCGAACCCAACAAAAAAGCGAAGCACTCCGAGGAGCCTTCGCTTTTTTCATGTGGCGTGCTGCCAAACTTACTTCGACACGCGCTTGATCGAGCAGCCGACGGCTTTGGTCTCCGCCTTCTTGATTTTTTTGCCTTCTGCCATGCGCGCCATGGCCTCCTCGAGGTAGCGCTCGGTGACTTCCGCGGAACGGTTGACGTTGTCGTCGATGGAACCGCGGTAGGCCAGCTCAAGGGCGCTGTTGAACAGGTACACGTGGGGCGTCGTGCGTGCTCCACAGGCGTTGGCGAGCTTGGAGCCTTCGTCCACCACGTAAGGCATGGCGTACGCCGCGTCGCGAGCGTGGTTTTTCATGGCGGTGAAGCTGTCGTCTCCTTCGCGCTTGGCTTCGTTGCTGTTGACCAGCACCATGCCGATGTTCAGCGACTCGGCGAGTTCAGCGAGGCCGTTGTATCGGCCTTCCCAGCCTTCTGTTTTGGTGCCGTTGCCCACCACAAAGGGGCAGGTGTTGCAAGAGAAGATGACGAGCAAGCCGTTGTCTTCAGCCAAGTTTGAGAGCGTGTGGTTGGTGCCGTCCACACCCAACATCGGAGCGGTGGACATGGGGGCCTTTTCGCCGATGGCGAGTTCTTGGCCCAAGATTGGGCTGGCAGCCAAAGCCACCGTGGCCACAACGGAGAGAAGAATGGATTTCATGAGAATGAGTGTTGCGTTGGAATGAAGTTACAGAACCAGCAGGGCATCGCCGTACGCGAAGAAGCGGTACTTCTCTTTGATGGCCTCGTGGTAAGCTTCCATGGTCAATTCGTGTCCTGCGAACGCCGAGGTGGTCATCAGAAGCGTGCTCTGCGGCGTGTGGAAGTTGGTGATCAACGCGTCGGCGATTTGGAAATCAAACTTGGGGTAGATGAATTTGTTCGTCCATCCCTTATATGGCTTCAACGTGTTGGTTGTGCTCACGGACGTTTCCAAGCCTCGAAGCGCCGTTGTGCCTACCGCCACCACGCGCTTGCCGCCTTCGATTCCGCGGTTGACGATGCTGGCGCATTCTTCGTTGATGGTCAACTCTTCGCTGTCCACCTTGTGCTTGCTCAGGTCTTCCACCTCCACTTCTCGGAAGGTGCCCAACCCGATGTGCAAGGTCAAAAACGCCATGTCAATGCCTTTGATTTCGAGGCGCTTGAGCAAGTTCTTCGAAAAGTGCAATCCAGCGGTCGGCACGGCCACGGCTCCTTCTTCCGACGCGTAGATTGTTTGGAAACGGTCGCGGTCCTCGGGCTCGGCGTCGCGGGTCATGTAACGGGGGAGTGGGGTTTGGCCGAGCTGGTGCACGGTTTGCATGAACTCCTCGTGCGTTCCGTTGAACAGGAAGCGCAAAGTCCGGCCGCGTGACGTCGTGTTGTCGATGACCTCGGCCACGAGCTCGTCGTTCTCGCCGAAGTAGAGCTTGTTGCCAATTCGAATCTTCCGCGCAGGGTCCACAAGCACGTCCCAAAGCAGGCTCTCGCGGTTCAGTTCACGAAGCAAAAACACTTCGATGACGGCGCCAGTCTTTTCCTTGTTGCCGTACATCTTGGCGGGAAACACCTTGGTGTTGTTGGCCACGAACACGTCGCCTTCGTCAAAGATGTCCACGACGTCCTTGAACATGCGGTGCTCAAACTTGCCCGTGTCTCGGTGAATGATCATCAACCGGCTGTCGTCGCGGTTGTCGAGGGGGTACTGAGCCACGAGTTCTTCCGGCACGTCGTACCGAAATTGAGAGAGCTTCATGCGTTGCATCGCCATGTCTGCAGGGGTTGGGATGTGAGCGGTTCAAAGGCCCTTCAAAGGAGCTTCCTTCAAGGGCGCGCGAAAATAGCCCAAAACACCATTCAAGTCAAGCCCTGACGGCACGAAAGCCGCACGAGTTCAGGCGTTTGGGGCGCAGTCGTTCAACCGAGCGACGAGGTCTTCGACGGTCCAGGCGTGGTCGACGTGGAAGTCGCCGCTCGAGACGCGGCACAGCGCCGTCAAGGTGCCTCCGACCCCGAGGGCGTTGCCGAGGTCGCGGGCGAGGGATCGGATGTACGTGCCCTTGCTGCACCGGATGGTCACGTCGACGTCGAGTACGGGGTGGCCGTCGACCTCGGCGGGGGTCAGGCCGTCGATGCGGAACTCCGAAACTAGGACGGTCGAGGTGCGGAGCTGGATGTCCGCGCCCTTCCGTGCCGCCTCGTAGGCCTTGACGCCGTCGACTTTCTTGGCACTGAAGAGGGGAGGTCGTTGCTCGAGCGTGCCGGTCAACGCTCCGGCGGCCTGGCCGACCTGCTCGGCGGTGAGGCCGAGCACGTGCTCGGGGTCTTCTGCCCAGCGATCGACAGCCGTTTCCGCGTCCAGGGACGGGGTGTGCGCCCCGAGCCGAATCGTGGCTGTGTAGACCTTTTCCTGGGCCTGGAGCGTGTCAATCGTTTTGGTTGCGCGGCCGCAGCACACCACCAAGACGCCCGTGGCGAGGGGGTCGAGCGTCCCCGCATGTCCCACTTTGATTTTCTTCACCCCGGTAAACCCGCGAAGCGCGTAACGAAGTTTGTTGACCACGTCGAACGACGTCCAGGTCAAGGGTTTGTCAATCACCATCACTTGGCCTTCGAGAAAGGCTTCAGGACGATCAAAGGGGAGAGAGTGCGGAGAAGACATCTGCGGTGCTCGAGGGGGACACTTGCGAAGTTAGGAAGGGGGATGTCGCGTGAAAAACAGCATTTGTAACCTTTTGGTTGTGAAGAACGTAGAGAATAGGTGTTGCATCTGCGTAACGTTTTGTTTACATTAGCTTAACATGACAACGAACAAACACCTTCGCTTTTGGGTCGCGAGCCTGCTCCTCCTTGGAGGAACGGCGGCTGCGGCGCAAAGCCCTGTTTCCAGGGGTTGGGGCGTGGGTGTGGACGCTTCTCGTGCCCTTGGAGGACACGCTGTGGTCCAGGTGGAGCACGCGCAATCGGCCGAATGGTTGTGGCACGTTTCCGCGGGAACCTACGTTGGGACCCCTGCCGGCACCCAGGCGTGTTGGAAGGGGCTGAAAGGAGACGTGCTTAGCGGTTCGTTGGTGTCTGTGGGTTCGTTGGTGTACCCCGCCCAGGATCACAAACTTGGCGCAGCGTGGTTTTTGGGGGCGGACCTCACACGTGAGAGCTATCGAATTCAGCGCACAGCCTCGGACGTCACACCCAATGGAAATGCCACGTCTAACGTGCTCACCCAAACGCGAGAAGAAGCACGCTTGATTGCCGGAGCGCAATGGGCGGTGGGAACGCATTTGGCAATTCGTGCCCACGTGGGTATGGGTGTGATTCGCGACCGGTTGTCGTCGCGCTTCGTGGGGGAAGAAGTCAATTCCCTGCCGATGGCTCGCCCGGGAGGGCTGGCTTTGCTTTGGCGCTGGTAAGCTCCGCGGCCTGGTCGGCCGTCATGCCGGCGATGTCCTCGAAAATGGCGAGGGCCTGCAGCACCGTCTCCACCTTGTCAATTTTCAGGCGCAACCCGCCGTTTCGCTGGTACATGCTGGCGTCTTTGGCGTGGTTCTTCAAGTAGTCGAGCACGCGTGCAAACGTGGCGCCTTGGTAGTAAGCGCTGTCCTCGTCGGACACAAATGCCGCGATGAGCTTCCCGCTCTTGAGCACGAGCTTTTCCATGCCGAGAAGTTGGGCCACCCAGCGGAGGCGGATGGTGCCGAGCAGTTCCTCGGTTTCGTCGGGAAGGGGCCCAAACCGGTCTTCGAGGCGGTTTCGGAAGCCCTGCAAGTCGGAGGCGTTGTTCAGGTTGTCGAGCTCGCGGTACAGGGAAATCCGCTCGGGAATGTCGCTGACGTAGTGGTCGGGGATGAGCAAGCTCAGGTCGGTTTCCAGCACCGTCTCTTCGACGTACTTGCCGGTCTCGGCTTGCTCGGCTTCCATGAGGTCTTTGAACTGTTCTTCCTTCAATTCATTCACCGCCTCGGCCAAGATGCGTTGGTACATTTCGAAGCCCAGGTCGTTGATGAACCCGCTCTGTTCCGCACCGAGGAGGTCTCCCGCGCCGCGGATGTCAAGGTCGCGCATGGCGATTTGCATCCCGGAGCCGAGGTCCGAGAATTGTTCGAGGGCCTGAAGTCGTTTGCGCGATTCCGCCGGGAGGGCGCTCAGGGGAGGCGCCATGAGGTAGCAGAAGGCCTTGCGGTTGGAGCGCCCGACCCGTCCCCGCAATTGGTGGAGGTCGCTGAGCCCAAACTTGTGCGCCTCGTTGATCAGCATCGTGTTCGCGTTCGAGATGTCGATCCCGCTTTCGATGATGGTGGTTGCCACCAAGACGTCGAACGCGCCGTCGATGAAGCGCGCCATCACGTCTTCGAGGTCCTTGCCTTCCATTTGGCCGTGGCCGATGCCGACGCGCGCGTCGGGGACGAGGCGCTGGATCATGCCCGCCACTTCTTGGATGTTGCCGACCCGGTTGTGCACGAAGTAGGTCTGCCCACCGCGGCTGAGTTCGTAGGTGACGGCGTCCCGGATGACCTCCTCGTTGAAGCCCGTGATGACGGTGTCGACCGGGTGCCGGTTGGGCGGCGGAGTGCGGATGATGCTCAGGTCGCGCGCGCCCATCAGGGAGAATTGCAGCGTTCGCGGAATCGGCGTCGCGGTGAGGGTCAGGGTGTCGACGTTGGCCTTGAGCGTCTTGAGTTTGTCCTTGACACCCACCCCAAACTTCTGCTCCTCGTCGATCACCAACAACCCCAAATCCTTGAACTTCACGCGCTTTCCGACCAGCGCGTGCGTTCCGACGAGGATGTCCACTTCGCCGGCCTCCACGCGTTTCAGCGTCTCGGTCAGGGCTTTGCCTGTCTTGAAGCGGTTGATGTATTCCACGGTGACAGGGAAGTCGCGCAGACGTCGCGTGAAGCTCTTGTAGTGCTGCATCGACAGGATGGTCGTCGGCACGAGCACGGCCACTTGTTTGCCGTCGCAGGCCGCCCGGAACGCTGCCCGAATCGCGATTTCCGTCTTCCCGAAGCCCACGTCCCCGCACACGAGGCGGTCCATGGGCGTGGACTTAAGCATGTCTTCGCGCACGGCTTGGGTGGCGGCGTTTTGGTCGGGGGTGTCCTCGTACATGAAGCTCGCCTCCAAGGCGTGCTGCAGGTACCCGTCCTCGGGGTAGGCGTGGCCCGGGGCGGATTTCCGCTTGGCGTAGAGCTGCAGGAGGTCGTAGGCGATCTGCTTGACGCGGCCCTTGGTCTTCTGTTTGGTCTTGGCCCAGGTGTTGGTCCCAAGCTTGTTGATTTTAGGCTGGGTGCCCTCCTTGCTGCTGTACTTCGAGATTCGGTGGAGGCTGTGGATGCTCACGTAAAGCACGTCCCCGCCGCGGTAGGTGAGGCGGATGGCCTCTTGCATCTTCCCGTTGACCTCAATCTTGTGAAGCCCGCTGAACTCGCCGATGCCGTGGTCGATGTGCACCACGAAGTCACCGACTTCGAGCGACATCAACTCCTTGATGGTCAAGGCCTCCTTGTTCTTTCGGAAGCCTTCCTTCAGGCGGAATCGGTGGTAACGCTCAAACAGCTGGTGGTCGGTGTAGACCAAGATCTTGAGCTCCTTGTCCACAAACCCCTCGCTGAGCTCCATCGGAATGGGCTTGTAGGGCACGGGTTCCTCGCCCTCTTCGAGGCGGTCGTGGAAGACGTCGTGGAGGCGCTCGAGTTGCGTCGCTTGACCGCTGACGACGACGTTGACGTAGCCGTTTTTGTGGTTGGACCGCAGGTTGGAAGCGATCAGGTCAAACTGCTTGTTGAAGGCGGGCTGCGCGGACATCCCGTACTTCAAGATCATCCGGTTGGCCCACGTCGTGCCGCCGCCAAATTCCACCACCGAGAACGACTCGAGCAACCCTTCGAGGTGCTCGCCGTCGAGGAACAACTCTTCAGGCGGGGTGCGCTTCACCTCGCCACTCAAGCGGTCGTAGTGGGCGCGTGCCCGCTCCATGGCCTTGTCGAGTCCCGTTTCGCAGCGCTTCGCGTCGGCCATCCAGAGCACGGAGCTGGGGGGCAGGAAGCTGAAGAAGGGTTCGTGGGCTTCGTGGAGGCGGGAGTTGCCGACGTTGGGGACGACGGTGGCGCGCGTCATTTTGGCCACACTCAACTGCGAGGTGGGGTCAAACTTCCGGATGGAGTCCACCTCGTCGCCGAAGAACTCGATGCGGTACGGGTGGTCGAAGCTGAAGGAGAAGATGTCGACGATGCCGCCGCGCATGCTGTACTGCCCGGGTTCGTAGACGAAGTCCACCTTCTCAAACTCGTAGGCCAAGAGTACCTCGTCGAGGAAATCCATGGTGTAGGATTCCCCGAGGGAGATCGTGAAGGTTTGGTCGCTCAGCTCCTTTCGGGTGATGACTTGCTCGGCCAACGCCTCGGGGAAGGTGACAATGCACAACCCGTCGCGCCCCCCGTTGATCTCGTTCAGCACCTCCGCCCGCATCGCAATGTTGGCGTTCTCCACCGTCTCCGCCTCGGCGTAGGGCACACGCGCCGAACGGGGGTAAAACAGCACCGGCCTTGAATCTTCGAGCACGGCTTGCAGGTCGTTCATGAAGTAGGCCGCCTGTTCCTTGTCGTCGAGCACAAACACGTGGTGCCTGGGATTGGCCTTTTCGTCTTCGTGGCTGAGCAAGCCGGCGACGCTTAGGGCCACCGCCGAACCCACGGCACCGTGCATTTCCACTTTGGTTCCAGGCTGCGACAGGGCACCGCGAAGGGCGCCGTTTCTCGGATCGCGCACATAGAACTGGAGGAGGTCAGCCGGCCGCATGGGCGGCAAAGTTACGGGACGGGGGAAGCGTCCTGCGCCCCCTTCAGAGCTTTCGTGACGAAGTCGTCCGCAGGGGCGAGGCGGCAGGCCTCGAGTGCCTCGACGAGGTGTCGGGTGCCCACGTAGTACGGAGAGCGTTCGTGGAGCGACGCGGGCACCTTGTCCAAGATGCGCCCGCGGTCGTCCACGGCCTTCCCCCCGGCTTCCTCGGCAATCCAGGCCAGGGGCGCACATTCGTACAGGAGGCGAAGCTTGCCGTGGGCTTGGTCGGTCGTGGAGGGGTAGAGGTAAATGCCCCCGTGGATGAGGTTGCGGTGGAAGTCCGCGACAAGCGAACCAATGTACCGGCCGCGGAAGCCGGCGTCCACCGCCTCGCGGCACCCGTCGATGAAGGCCTGGGTGGCCGGACCGCTCTTCGCCTTGACGGCGTCGTTGATGCTGTACGTGGTGCCGCGCTGAGGAAACGTCATCGCCGGGTGGGACAGGAAAAACTCTCCGACCGCGGGGTCGAGGGTGAACCCGTTCACGCCTGTGCCGGTGGTGTAGACCAGCATCGTGCTCGAACCGTAGAGGACGTAGCCCGCCGCGATTTGGGCGGTTCCGGGCTGGAGGAAGTCCGCTTCGGTGAGCGGCTCGCCCATCGGCGTGATGCGCCGGACGATGCTGAAAATCGTGCCGATGCTGACGTTGACGTCAATGTTGGACGACCCGTCGAGTGGATCAATCAACACGATGTACTTGCCGGTGCGGCCCTCGCCGTTCTCCCCGCACAGCACAAAATCCTCCCGCTCTTCGGACCCAATCCCGCACACGCTTTTCCCGGCGGAAAGAATGCGCATGAACGTGTCGTCCGCGAAGACGTCGAGTTTCTGCTGCTGCTCGTCTTGAATGTTGGTGTTCCCGGACGCTCCGAGAATCGAGGTCAGACCTGCGCGGTTGACCTGCTGGTTCACGATTTTGGCCGCCACTCCGATGTCGGTGAGCAGCCGCGTGAGTTGACCCGACACGAACGGAAAGTCCGCCTGCCGGTCCATGATGAATTCCCCAAATGTTTGGGCCTTGGTCATTGCAAGTGCCTTTGTGTTCAAAAGTAGGGCGAATGTCCTCCCCGAGGTGTCTCGCCTTCTGCACCTTTGGGTCATGAAACTGTTGCACGCGTTGTTCGCAGCGGGTCTGGCGGCCGGGTCGTTCGCCTCCACGCAAGCCCAAACCACCACCCTTCCCGACCTCGACCAAGGTCGCTTGTGGGTCAGTCCGCTCGCGGTCCTCACGACCGGGGTGCATGCGGGCTACGTCTTGAATGAGCCCTCCACGTTGGTGGGCATTCAGGGCGCACGCCTCGAGTTCAACGTCTACGACCAAAAATTTCGCCTCTACGCCCTGTGGCGCAAGGACCGCTCGGCACCGGGCCACGAGCAGGCCTTCGTCGAGTACGGTGCGGGCGTGGCCAACTTTGGCAACTTCGGGGTCACATGGTCGGACCTGAACCGCCACGCGCTTGCCCCCTCTGGATACATCGCGTGGGGCCACACGCGCCGCACCTTGGAATGGCAGCGCGGACGGGGAAAAGGGACCATGCCCATGACCACGATGTGGGGCGTACGCGGAGAATTCCTGTACCGAAACGGAGGCGAGAGCGGGGACAACGTCGGCCTCTACCTGCCGTTGTTCATCCGCCTTCAGTTGCCCGTCGGCTGACGCCAACTTTTCAAGCTGCGTCTTCAGTCCTTCAGGGCGGCCGCGAGCTCGTGGAACTGCGCCACGCTGAGTTGCTCGGCACGCTGCCCTTGGAACGGCTCGGGGATCCGGGCGGCGTCAAAGCCCCCGCTCTTGATGCTGTTGCGTAGCGTCTTTCGGCGCTGGCTGAACGCGGCTTTCACCACGCGACGGAAGTGCTCGAAGGTGATGCCGTGCGGCAAGTCCGTGACGTCGTTTCGGACCAAGCGAATGACGCCACTCTTCACCTTGGGCGGGGGGTCAAACGCATTTTCGTGCACCGTGAACAAGTACTCGATGTCGTAGTAGGACTGCAGCAGGACGCTCAGGATGCCGTACGTCTTGGACCCTGGCCCCTCGGCGACCCGCTCGGCGACCTCCTTTTGGAACATGCCTACGCATTCCGGCACGCGGTCCCGCCAGTCGAGGACGCGGAACAGGATCTGCGAGCTGATGTTGTAAGGGAAGTTGCCTGCCACGATGAACGGCGCCCCGCCCGGGAACGCTTCGTCGGGGTCCCATTTCAGCAGGTCGACGCCAAACACACGGTCCTCCGACAGCACGCCTTGCGAAGTGAGGTACGCGACCGACTCGTCGTCGAGTTCGACGGCCCGGACGTCGAGGTCCCCGCGCTGGAGGAGCGGCCGGGTCAAGGCGCCGGTACCGGGACCGACCTCCAACACGTCCGTGCACCCGCGGTGCTTCGTGATGCCCTCGGCGATTCGACGCGCGGCGTCGAGGTCGCGAAGGAAGTGCTGACCGAGGTGTTTTTTGGCGCGAACGTGCATGGGACGTGCGGCGAGGTGCCGCTCAGTTTTCTTGGGGATCAAACCCGGCCGTGGGGTGCCCCTCGGCGATCAAAGGAAGGACGGTTCGGAAGGCGACGGCCTTGCTGCCCCATTTGGCCTGGTGGTCCGCTTGGAGGGCCGGCGCACACTCGCGTTGGTAGGCTTCAAACGCTTCCGCGTCTCGCGCCATGTATTGCACGGCGAAGGTGACCCCTCCTTCCGCCTCACCTTGCACGTGGCACAAGCGAAAATCCCGAAAATGCCCGGTCGCCAGAACTTCGGGAATGTGCTCTTCCATCATGTATTTGACCCAATCGTTGGCGCACGTTTGATCGACGCTGACAGTGACGTTGTAAAGGACCATGGACGGAGATTGGGTTATTCGAGTTCGTCTCCGCGGAGCGCGCGGAATCGCTTTCGGGCTTCCACGGCGTGAAGCGAGCCGGGAAAGTCGAACAGGAGTTTTTCGTAGAGGGATTGTGCGGTGACCAAATCACCCAAACGGTTGTGGGTCAAGTCCGCCAACATCCACAGAGCGTCGTCGCCGGTGATGTCGTCGAAGTGCAAGTTCACCACCTCTTGGTACAGCACCATGGCGGTGTCGAGCTGGCCTTGTTCGAGGAACATGTCGGCCGACATCATCAGAACTTCGTCGTCCAGCGTGTGTCCGGGGAAGGCCTCCGTCAGCGAATCCAACGTCATGCGCGCGCCGTCAAACTTGCGTTGCATTCGAAGCAAGTCTGCTCGGGCGTACATCTCCATGGGCAGCGTCAGCGTGTCGAGGTTGAAGTTGTCGGTGATGAGCAAGCTCAGGTCGATGGCGTCGTTGGAAATCAGCTTGGACGTCGAAGCCTTGAGGGCGTCGAGCTGGCTTTGGGCCCAATTGAAATCCCCGCCGTAGTAGCTGACACGGGCGTTTCTGAATTTGGCCTCGTGGCCAAGCGGGTCGTCTTTGAAGTCCAAAACGATTTGCGAAAACAAGAGAGACGCGTCCCAAATCAACCCTTCAAACACGTAAATGTCTCCCAAGGTCATTTTGCACACGGCGGCGACGCGCTCGTTCATGTCGGTGTTCTGAAGCAAGGACTCGAGGTCTGTGACGGCTTCCTCCGCGCGCTTCAAATAGAAGGCAAGCAGGTGGGCGCGGTCTTTCACCATCAGGGCGGTTTCGGATCGGATTCCCAAGTCGCGCAAGCTGCTGGCGTACTCGTCCGCGAGCAGCTCCATGGCTTCGAGGTCCGCAGGAACCTCGGCGGTCAAGGCCTCAAATCGCACCTGCAACACCTCGTTTCGGGCGGTGAAAAAGTACGGGTTTTCCGGCCCTTTGGCCGCGACGTAGCGGTAGCATTCGAGCGCCGTTTCGAGGTCGCCGTTGGCTTGCGCCGTGTTGCCGAGTTCCATGAGCCGCACACCCTGTTCTTGGAGCCTCAGGTCGAGGGCCTTGGCGTGGACAATCGACGAAGCGAAGTCTTGGATTTGGTTGAAATGCCAAATCAGCAATTCAGGAAACACCGTGTTGTCCGGGTACGTCTGAATGGCACGCAGGAGCGACACCCGCACCAATTCCCGGTTGTCCTCGGTGGTGGTGAGGCGCAGGTTGCGGTTGAGGCTGTTTTGGACGGTGCGGAGGTAGTTGGGCTTGGTGCTCAGCAAGGCCATGTAGGCATTCAGCATGCCTTCGTAATCGCCTCGCATTCCCTGGAGGTTGGCGAGCTCGTAGTCGAAGCCTGTGGTGCCCAATTTTTCCGCGCGCTCGTAGGTAGCCAAGGCCATGTCGAGTTCGTCGAGTTTGATGAAGGCGTTGGCCAACGCAACCGCGGGACCTCGCCCGGGCTGCAAATTTTCGAGCGCCTCAACAAAGGCCTCCAAAGCCTGCTCTTTCTTGTCAAAGTGCAAATACAGCGAGCCAAGGTCGACCAAGGCCGTGGACCGCGAATTTTTGTGACGGCGCTTCAGCCGTTCTTTCACGACATCTTCGGCGGTCTCGAAATCGTCCAGGGCCAACAACGTGGCGTAGTACATCTCGTAGACCGCGTTGGTCTTGTTCTTCTTCCACAGCGTTTCCAAGTAAAGCTTGGCCTGGGGGTAGCTCCCCTCGTTGTAGTAGAATTCCGCCAACTCCAAGTCGGTCTGAGCGACCGCGTCACCCGGCACCGCCATGCCGAGCAGGGCCAAAGCGGCGGCCGCCACAAGGTGGCGGAAGCGCGCTCGGCGCAGACGGGAGGTGGTCAGGGAGTTCATGCGTCGTGGGTCATTCTTCTTGGGCGATGCGCTGGGCCCATTCGGCGCGCTTGGCGCGGATCAGGCTGTCCAACGAAGCTCGGGCGGACTTTTCGAGTTCCAACCCGCTTGACACCAAGCGTTCCGTTTCCGCGACCGCCGCTTCCCATTGCCCGACCAGCGCAATTTCGCGGGAGGCCTCACGATTGAAGTACGCTTCGTCCATGGGCGTGCCGTTGGCGTCCTCGGTGGCGCCGGATTGAATGGCGTTCTCGAGTCCAGCAAGCTGCTCCAAGCACACCTCTCCTTCCCGAGCCAACGCGTTCAATCGCTCAGGTCCGTCTTTGAGAAAGCGCTTCACCCGTGTCCAATCTCCGATTCGCTGCCCGTCTTCGATCGAAAAAGTGAGTGCGCTGTCGGCCACAAGCCAATCGAGGTCTTTGAACCGTTCCGCGACGCGTGAACGCGCTTCCGCGACGCTGTCGGCGTTCCACGTTTCGAGCGTTTCAAGTCCAGCTTTGACTCGTCCTTGGGCATCTCGAAGGCCACTGAGCTCCGCGTCGCCGGGCTGGGAGCATCCTGCACAAGCCAACACCAGCAACCCTGCTGCACCCAATGTTGCCCAACCTGCCTTCGAAGCGTTCATCCTCATGCGTCGATGCGGTCGAATCCGACGTAGGGCACAAGGGCCTTGGGGATGGCCACCCCGTTGTGGTCCTGGTGGTTCTCGAGAAGCGCCGCCACGATGCGCGGCAACGCGAGAGCCGAGCCATTGAGGGTGTGCACGAATTTGTTCTTGCCGTCCACGTCCTTGAAGCGGCACTTGAGGCGGTTCGCTTGGAACGTCTCGAAGTTGGACACCGAGCTCACTTCCAACCAGCGCTCCTGCGCGGCAGACCAAACCTCAAAGTCGTACGTCATCGCACTCGTGAAGCCCATGTCCCCGCCGCACAGGCGAAGGATGCGGTACGGCAACTCGAGGGCCTCGAGCAACCCCTTCACGTGCTCCACCATGGCGTCCAGGGTGGCGTAGCTCTCGTCGGGATGCGCGATTTGGACGATCTCGACCTTGTCGAACTGGTGCAGACGGTTGAGGCCGCGCACGTCCTTGCCGTAGCTGCCCGCTTCGCGTCGGAAGCACGGGGTGTACCCGCACAACTTCGTCGGCAAGTCGCTTGCGTTGAGCACCACGTCGCGGAAGATGTTGGTCAGCGGCACCTCCGCCGTCGGAATCATGTACAAGTCGTCGTCCTGCATGTGGTACATCTGGCCTTCCTTGTCCGGGAGTTGTCCGGTGCCGTACCCCGAGTCGGCATTCACTACGTGGGGCGGGATGTATTCCGTGTACCCGGCTTCGTCGGCGCGTTCGAGGAAGAAGCGAATCAACCCGCGCTGCAATTTGGCGCCCTTGCCCTTGTAAAACGGGAAGCCCGCACCCGTCACTTTGGCTCCGAGGTCAAAGTCGATCAGGTCAAACTCCTTGGCAATGTCCCAATGGGGCTTCGCGTGGCCTCCGGCAGCGGGCGGTTCGCCACTTCGGAACACCTCCACGTTGTCGTCGGCGCTCTTGCCCGAAGCCACCAAGTCGCACGGCGTGTTGGGCAACTGAACCAAGAGCTCTTGCAGCTGGTTCTCGGAAGCCTCCATCGCTTCCTTGAGTTCGTGGGTCTTGTCCTTGAGGCCGGCGGTTTGGGCTTTGATGGCCTCAGCCTCGGCCTTCTTTCCTTCTCGCATCAACCCCCCAATTTGACGAGAAAGCGTGTTGCTCTCGGCAAGCACTTGGTCGAGCTCCGTCTGGGTTGCACGTCGCTGGGCGTCCAAATCAAGAATCTGATCCACGGTCGAGGCGGCGTCGATGTGACGCTTTTGGAGGGCGGCCACGACGCGGTCGCGCTCTTCTCGGAGGCATTGGAGGGTCAGCATAGGTGTTGGTCTGTGTTGCTCAAAAATAAGAACTCCCGACCTGTTGGGGCCGGGAGTTCACATGCTTTCTGTAGGTGTTGCAATCAGGCGTCTCCCGCGGGGATCACGGAGACAAACGAACGGTTGTTCGCCTTCTTGCGGAATTCCACCGTGCCGTCCGTCAAGGCAAACAAGGTGTGGTCCTTGCCGATGCCGACGTTTAGGCCTGGGTGGTGCTGGGTGCCGCGCTGACGCACGAGAATGTTGCCAGCAATGCACTGCTGACCGCCAAAGATTTTTACACCCAACCGTTTGCTGTGGGACTCACGTCCGTTCTTCGAACTCGCTGCCGCTTTTTTGTGTGCCATGGTATCGGGGGTTAGAGACCCTGGAGGTCTGTTTTATTCTTCTGTCTTTTTCGGAGCGGCCTTCTTGGCAGCCGCCTTCTTGGCAGCTGGCTTCTTTGCTGCCGGCTTCTTGGCGGCTGGCTTCTTGGCGGCTGGCTTCTTGGCGGCTGGCTTCTTTGCTGCAGCTTCCTTCGCAGGAGCTTCTTCGGCCTCCTTCTTCGGAGCGGCCTTCTTGGCGGCGCCCTTCTTGATGTCCGTGATTTTGATTTCCGTCAGGGATGCGCGGAAGCCGTTCAGCTTCTGGTATCCTTTGCGACGCTTCTTTTTGAAGATGAGAACCTTGTCTCCCTTCAAGTGCCGTTCAACGACGGCGTGGACGGCGATGCCGTCTACCGCGGGGGCGCCAACAGTTACGTCACCGTCCTTGTCGACGAGGAGCACGCGGTCAAAGCTGACCTTCTTGCCCTCTTCTGCGTCGAGGCGGTTGACGAACACCTGCTGGTCTTTCTCTACCTTGTACTGGTGCCCTGCGATCTCTACGATTGCATACATGAGGTTTGATTTTTTCCCACAAAGGGGCGGCAAAGATAGTGGGAAAGTCTGAAAAGCCCAAACCTATTTGCCTCCCCGATTCACCAGCCTCACCCCAACCAACACGACCAGCCCTCCGACAAGGTGCAGGACGGTCAGCGGTTCGTCGTCGAGCCACCCCCACATCGTGGCGAAAATCGGGATGATGTAGGTCACGGTGCTGGCAAACAGCGCGGTTGTGCGTTGGATGATCCGGTTGAATGCAATCAAGGCGAGGCCGGTGCCGACCACGGCCAGCACCACCACCGCCGCCAGGCCGCGCAGGCCGTCGGGGTGACTCGACACGAGTTCGACGCCTGGGCCGGTGAGGGCCACGGCCAGGGCGGGCAGTCCGACCAGCGCGAGGGCGAGGGACGCGACCGCCGCGGGGGGGACGTGGCTCAGTTTGTTCCGAATGGTGTTCACGCTGACGCCGTAAAAGGCCGTGGCCAAGACGACCCGTCCGGCTCCCCAAGACATGCCAGACTCGAGGTCCGAGCCCATGCCCGGTTGGAAGGCCAGGATGCCCGCGCCGATCAAACCCACCACGAGGCCGGCCACTTGAAGGGCCTTGACTCGAGTGCCGAAAAGCGCCACCCCCACCAAAAACGTGAACATCGGAGTCAGCGCGTTGAGCATGCCTGCGACGGAAGACGGGATCAAGGTTTGGGCGGTGGTGAAGAGGTAAGCCGGCATCAAGTTGCCCACGCCGCCGACCACGAGGAGCCAAGGCAGCGTGGTGCGGTCGAGGTGCTTGCGGTGCCGAAACGCCACGGGCAACAGGGCCAGGCCGGCGATGGCGATGCGCCCCATGGCGACGTCGAGGGCAGGGAAGAGGGGCGTTCCGGACGTGTCGAACAGCGCCAACTTCATGAGGATGAAGGAGCTTCCCCAGATGAATCCGAGGATCAGGAGTGCCAGCCACATGGCTGCGTTGGAGGTCCCCATGAGGATGCAAAATTAGCACAACGCGCATGGCGCGCGTGCGGGGCGCTTCTATCTTTGAACCATGCGAACCCCCTCTCTTTTGGCCATGGCCACAGCTTGCATCTTGACCGCTTGCGGTGGATCCCAACTGCCCGCCGTCGAAACCGTTTATTCCGAAACCCGCGTCGAAGGCACGGTGGAGAAAACCGTGGCGGAATTGTCCGTGCAAGGCATGATGTGCGAAATCGGCTGCGTGGCGAAAGTCCAAAAAGAGCTTCTGGAAGTTCCCGGAGTCGCTTCGGCCAAAATCAACTTTGAGAAGGACCGCGAGCTCAACACCGCTGTGGTCGTCTACGATGCGGAGGTGGTGGACGCGGAGGCCTTGGTGGCCAAAGTCACCGCCATCGGAGACGGCATGTATCCCGTGCCCAAGGTGGCAGTGACGTACCACGGAGAACCGGACGTTCGCCCATGAGCGGAGCGCTGCTTCCGCTGGCGCGCGCCTCGTTTTGGTTGGCCTTCCTCGTGGTCTTGGCTGGCAGCGTGGTGCGCATGACGGGGAGCGGCATGGGGTGCCCGGACTGGCCCAAGTGCTTTGGGTTGTTGGTGCCTCCCACGGAGGAGGCGCAGGTGACCTGGACGCCGGGCGCGCATTACGACGAAGGGCGGATGTTGGTCAAGAACGACACGCTTTGGGTGGCCCAAACCGCGTTTGTCGCCCGCGACTTCGACCTCGAACGCACCCATGGAAACTGGCAACCTTACCTCAAGCACGACTACGCGACGTTCAACGCCGTTCACACCTGGATTGAATTCATCAACCGCCTGCTTGGCGCGCTCGCCGGCCTGCCTGCGGCCCTGCTTTTGTTGGCGGCGGCGCTGTCACGGGACCGTCGCACCACGCTGCTGGCCTTGCTCGGCGTGCTCGCCCTCGGCTTTGTGGCGTGGCTCGGCAAATTGGTCGTCGACGGCAACCTCATCCCGCACAGCATCACAATCCACATGCTCGGCGCGTTGGCGATTCTGTGCATCGACAGCGTCATCATCCAGCGCCTCCGCGGCCTCACCGTTCGTTGGCACCGTTCCGCGCGCTGGGGCTTGGCGCTTGCCCTGGCCGTGACCTTGGCCCAAATCTTGACCGGAACCGAGGTCCGCGAAACCGTCGACTTTCTGCTCAAGCAGGGACTTGATCGCCCCGACCTCGCCGCGTCGTTGGCGGACAGCCAAGTGCTGTACCTCCTCCACCGTTCCGGGTACTGGGTGGTATTGGCGGCGCACGCGTTTTGGATGTGGCGGATGGGGCCGTTTGGACACAGCCACGTGCTTCGGGCGCGAAACCTCGTGCTGTTGCTTCTCGTGGCCCAATTGGCGACGGGATTGCTGTTCGCGTACGGCGCGTTCCCGGCGTGGGCTCAACCCCTGCACTTGCTTCTCGGCCTCGGCGTGTTCTTGTCGTCGTGGGGGCTCTTTTGGCGCACCACTTCCCGATAACCTGACGCATGGCTGCCACCCCCACGACCTCCATACCCCTGGGTTTTGAAGCCCCTCCATTCATGCTTCCTGACGCCTTTTCCGGCGAGCAGATCTCTTCCGACGATGTTTTTGCGGGCGGACCCACTGTCGTGGTGTTCATGTGCAACCATTGTCCCTTTGTGATTCACGTGCTGGATGCTTTTTGTGCGCTTGCCGCGGAGTACCAGCAACGAGGGGTGAACGTGGTGGCAATTTCGAGCAACGACGTGGTGAACTACCCTCAGGACGACGTGCCGTTGATGAAGGAGTTGGCGGAGGCGCGGGGCTTCACCTTTCCTTACCTCTACGACGAGACGCAAGAAGTCGCGCGGGCGTACGATGCGGCGTGCACGCCCGATTTCAGTGTCTTCGACGCCTACCGCAAGTGTGTGTACCGAGGCCAGATGGACGGGTCCCGCCCGGGCAACGACGTTCCCGTGACCGGCGAGGATTTGCGTCGAGTCCTGGATTTGGTGTTGGCGGGACAAGCGGTGCCCGCGAAAGGTCAGGTGCCGTCGCTGGGGTGCAACATCAAGTGGAAGAAGTGAATTGACTCGCGTTGTGCGAGATTTGAGGCATGACCTCGACCTCTCGCCTGTTTCTCTCCGCGTTCGCTGTGCTGCTGTGGCTGGCTGGATGCACCGACGCGGAGCCCCAGCCTGTGCCCTCCGCGGACGGCGACGCCAACCTGACCCAGTGGGTGAACCCCATGATTGGGACGTCCCGCATGGGGCACACCTACCCGGGGGCCACGGTGCCGTACGGCGGGGTGCAGCTCAGTCCCCAAACGCGCTTCGAACCGATCCTATCCGAGGACGGCGGGTACAACCCCAAGACGTACGAGTATTGTGCGGGGTACCAGTACGAGGACACGACCATCCTGGGCTTCGCGCACACCGCGTTCAGCGGGACGGGGCACAGCGATCTGGGGGACGTGCTGGTGATGCCGACGGTGGGGCGGCCCGACCTTGCCGACGGCGAGCGGGGCGGCCCGCGCTTCGGCAGCGCCTACCGCCACGACACGGAGGAGGCCGAGCCGGGCATGTACCGCGTGCGGTTGGACCGCTACGACGTCCTGGCTGAGATGACCGCGACCGAACGGGTGGGCGTGCACCGCTACACCTTTGAGGAGGGCGGCGCGGCACACCTGGCCGTGGATTTGGCCTACAACATCTACCACCACCCGGACAAGAACGTGTGGACGTTTGTGCGGGTCGAGGACGATTCAACCGTGGTCGGCTACCGCCAAACGCTGGGCTGGGGCCGCACCCGCCTCGTGCATTTTGCGATGCGCTTTGATCGGCCGATCCAGGACTTTGGGCAACGCCGAGGCCAAACCCTCGCTTACAACGGCTTCTACCGCCGCTTCGACGAAGATCACGGCTTTCCAGAAATGGCCGGGCGGGACGTGAGGGTGTGGCTGGACTTTGGCGAGTTCGAACCGGGCGAGGCCTTGGGGGTGCGGGTGGCGCTCTCGAGCGTGAGCACGAGCGGGGCTTTGGCCAACCTCGAAGCTGAGGCGCCCACCCAGGACTGGGACGGCACGCGCGCAACCGCCGACGCGGCGTGGGAGGAGGCCTTGTCGCTCGCGAGCATCGACCCGCTCCGTCCTGA
>Ga0181573_10001072_pt1 | contig 27640 bp, 21 predicted proteins | sample 101ome_25_FD_148643 | JGI IMG/M metagenome (GOLD analysis project Ga0181573, IMG submission 148643) | Coastal salt marsh microbial communities from the Groves Creek Marsh, Skidaway Island, Georgia - 101409BT metaG (spades assembly) | ecosystem: Environmental > Aquatic > Marine > Intertidal zone...
GCATACGATCTGGGCCGACTGGCTGTGACGCAGGGGCGCCTCGACGATGCACGTATCCAGTTCTCCAGACTGCTCACGCGCCTGCGCACGGGCGATCTTGCCGATCTGGCTCGGTACGAATTGGCGCAACTGCATTTCTACCAAGGAGACTTCGAGGCGGCAGATAGCTTTACGCGTGCCATGCAGGAGAACACATCAACAGACGTGGCCAATGATGCCATCGCCATGAAGGTCATGCTCATTGAAAGCATGGGACCAGACTCGCTCAATACTCCCCTGCGCCGGTTCGCGCGGATTCAGCTCTTGACGCGCCAGCGCGACTACGAGGCGGCACTTCACCAACTCGATGACCTGATGGTCGAGTTCGGGCAGCACGCACTGGCCGATGACATGCTCATGCAGCGGGCGGACCTTCTGGCCCGAACCGGACACATCGAAGACGCCATCCTCTCCTATTTCCAGGTGCCACTGCTCCACCCGGACAGCTTCCACGGTGCGAGCAGCCTGGTGCAGGCGGCCGCGCTGCAGGCGCGCTCCGGCTTGACCACAGATGCGGTACGGACCTATGAGCGCGTGTTGACTGAGTATCCGGGAACACTACTCACCTCCCGCGTTCGGGAAGCCATCCGGGTTCTCAGAGGCGACCAGACGTAACCCAGTGCACCCTTCCCATCACTTTTTCCCTTGCCTGCGCTACGGTTCATGATCACCCGATACATCATAGCAAGTGTTCTTCTGGCTCTGAGTACGCAGCGGACAGCCGGGGCGCAGGATATCCTGGTGCCCATGGATGACGTGCAAGCCGACCATCTCAAAGCGTACGGGGTAACCTTCTGGGCCCTGGAGCGGAAGGTTGATGTAGACTGGCTGCTCAATTATCGGGGCGGATCTTTCTTGATGGCCGCCGAGCCTGAAATCGAAGCTGAGCTGCGGGTGCGTGGTGTTTCATATGAGGTTCTGGGAGGCGCCCGAACAGCATCCATCCTGTCAGAAGTGGAATCCGATGCTGCCAATACCTCGGTCGTGCGGCTCGAGAAGCCTCCCCGAATTGCAGTGTATGCTCCAGAGCAGACACTGCCGTGGGATGATGCGGTCCTACTCGCGCTGACCTATGCTGAGGTGCCCTACGATATGATATACGATGACGAGGTGCTTGAGGGGGCGCTCGACGAATACGACTGGCTGCACTTGCACCATGAGGATTTTACGGGGCAGTTCGGTAAGTTCTTCAGCTACAGGGCCACACCTTGGTACATCGAACAACAACGGCAGGCGGAGATGACAGCGCGCCGTCACGGATTCCGAAAAGTGAGCGAACTGAAGCTGGCCGTTGTCTCCACGATCAAGGAATACGTCGGGGGTGGTGGCTTCCTGTTTGCCATGTGCTCCGGGACTGACACCTTTGACCTGGCCCTGGCAGCTCAGCAAACGGATATCGTACCGTCAGAGTATGACGGGGACCCCGTGGATCCGGATGCGCTCAGCCGCCTTGATTTCTCCCAGACGTTTGCTTTCCACGAGTTCCGTCCCGTGTTCAACGCACGCGAATACGAGTTCTCCGATATCGACTCTGGTCCACCTCCACAACCCTTGCGCAATCCGGCCGTGGATTACTTCACGCTCTTCGAATTCAGCGCCAAGTATGATCAGGTTCCGACCATGTTGACGCAGAACCACGTTTCTACCGTGAAGGGATTCGTGGGACAGACAACCAACTTCCGGAAGCACCTGATCAAGCCGAATGTGGTCATTCTGGCCGAGGCCCCTGGTCGCAATGAAGTACGCTATCTGCACGGCTCGTACGGCGAGGGTACATACACATTTTACGGAGGGCATGACCCCGAGGATTATCAGCACTTCGTCGGAGAGGAACCGACCGACCTCAGCCTACACAAGCATTCTCCGGGGTATCGTCTGATCCTGAACAACATTCTTTTCCCCGCGGCCAAGAAAAAGAAGCAGAAAACGTGAGCGATCTACCTGCCGGCAAGTCTCCTACCGACTCGCACACCATAATGAGCGAGTTGGTCCTCCCCAACGACACGAACGGACTTGGCAACCTCATGGGAGGACGGTTGCTGCACTGGATGGATGTGTGTGCTGCCATATCGGCACAACGCCATGCAGGTGTCGTGTGCGTGACGGCCTCCGTAGACACGGTGGAGTTCCATTCACCCATCCTGCAGTCGGAAATAGTTACGCTTTCCAGCTGGGTCAACCGGGCTTTCCGCACCTCGATGGAGGTGGAGATCAGCGTGGAGGCGGAAAACCCGCGTACGGGCACGAAGCGGAAAGCGAACCGAGCGTTTTACACGTTCGTGGCCGTGGGAGCCGACGGCAAGCCCATACCCGTGCCACCGGTCAAAACCGATAGCCTTGAGGAGGCGGAGGCCTTTGAGGCGGCGGGACGTCGCCGACAGTTCCGTTTGTTTACGGCCGGACGCCTGGGTGATGATGACATCCAGAATCTGCAGGAATACATCGGATCCATCAGGCATGAGCGGTAATACCGGTCTGACAGGGTCATGTCGATCATCCAACGGACGCTGCGGGATACCATGGATGATGGTGCTTGCCTTCCTGCTGCTCCCCCCTTCGGCGCATGCACAGAGTGGTGATAGATCATCCGTACAGCTCGGTATCGGCATTTTGGCCGGCCCCACCAGTGGGCTTTCGATGAAAGCATTGATGGATCCCCCGCGGCAAGCGGTACCGGGAAGGGCTGCTGATCTGGTGGTCAGCTTCAACGGGCGGGGGTTCCTGCATCTTTCGGGCCATTCATTGACTGAACGAAACGTGCCCGATACGCCCATGCGCCTGTTCCTTGGACCCGGTATTGTCACCGAACTCAATGACCGTTCTCTGCGGTGGGGAGTCTCCACAACCATTGGAGGATACTTTGAACAGGGCCCGTACGACATTCTCGTTGCCCTCATGCCCCGTTTATTCCTGATGCCACAGCGCAATGGCGTGTTCGGAGCCGCGGTAGGACTGCGGTATCGTCTCTGAAACCGCCTACTTCATTCCAACGTTAGGCTCACCCTCGCGTCAGGGTCCCCCGTCCACCATCTCCATCTATTTTGTTTTACAGGGTTCTCATCACCGGTGCCAATGGGATGCTCGGCCAGGAACTGGTTCGGCGCATGGGGCGAAAGCCGGAATACGATGTCCTGGCTACAGGCAGGGATGCAAAACCCCGATTCACCGGTGGGTCCTGCGGATATACGCGACTGGATATTACGCGTGAAACCGATGTGCAGCGCATATTCGACGATTTTGAACCGGACATCGTGATCAATGCTGCGGCCATGACACAGGTCGATGCATGCGAGTCAGACCGCGAGCAATGCTGGAGAGTCAACGCGGATGCTGTGGACATCCTGGCTCGATGCTGCCGCGATCACGGAGCACGACTCATCCAGGTCTCCACAGACTTCATCTTTGATGGGAAGGATGGTCCGTACAAGGAGGATGCTCGACCCAATCCGATTTCCTACTATGGCCGCTCCAAGCTGGCTGGCGAGAACAACGCACGGACTGCCGGCACGAACCGTTGGGCCATCGTTCGGACCGTGCTGGTCTTCGGCGCACCACAAGCCGATGGCCGGTCCAACTTCGTGACCTGGGTACATCATAAACTGAAGTCTGGTCAGAGGATCCAAGTTGTAACCGATCAGTGGCGCACGCCCACGTGGGTGGTTGACCTTGCTGACGGCATTGAACGCATTGTTCGCTTCCGGAAAAGTGGCGTCTTCCATATATCAGGTCGCGACCTGCTTTCCGTAAACGTGTTTGCCCATCGGATTGCCGAGGTGGCTGGGCTTGAGCCTACGCTGATCGAGGAGGCCACGAAGCATACCTTTTCCCAACCTGCTGAACGCCCTGAAAAGACGGGTTTCATCATCCTGAAAGCAGAAACCGAGCTGGGCTTCAAACCGCACGACATGACAACGGCCATCCGGCACACTCTCGGGCTGGAGCCGCCTGACGACGTGCTCCCGCACATCTGACCAAGATCGTATCCCTACGTGATGGACGGTTGAATCATTTATTTTTCGTCTGACCTGCACGTTACCTGTCTTACTTTAGGACCGTCCGATGTGTCGCAGCCCGTCTGCTGCACGTCCACACCATTCTTTCGATTTTTCCTCGGCCCTTCCATGCTGGATCTACAATTCATTCGAGACAATGCGGACCGTGTTCGCTCGGCCATGTCCCACAAGGGAATCGGCACCGGCTCCATGGTCGATGACCTCTTGCAAGCGGATGAAACGCGCCGCACCCTGATTGCCCAGACCCAGGAAACACAGACCCGATCCAATACGGCAGCCAAAGCCATTGGCGCCTTGATGAAGGAAGGACGCAAGGAGGAAGCACAGCGGGCGATTGCCGAGAGCTCGAAGCTCAAAGCTGAACTCAAGGTGCTTGAAGAGGCGCAACGGGAGGCGCAGGAAAGTGTCGATCGCCTGCTGCTCGACATACCGAACGTTCCCCACGAGAGCGTACCGGTGGGCAGCAGCCCGGCAGACAACGAAGTCGCACATGAATGGGGCACCCATCCCACCTTTTCGTTCGTCGCCAAACCCCATTGGGATCTGCTCGAGACCCATCGTATGGCCGACTTTGATCGTGGATCCAAGGTTACGGGTGCAGGATTCCCGTTCTACATGGGTGCTGGAGCCCGACTGCAGCGTGCCCTGATCAACTTCTTCCTGGACGAGGCGGTGGCTGCAGGATACCTGGAAATCCAGGCCCCCTTGGTCGTCAATGAAGACTCCGCCCGGGGTACGGGTCAGCTTCCGGACAAGGAAGACCTCATGTACGAGGCTAAGCGTGACGGGTTGTTCTTGATACCGACGGCTGAGGTCCCCGTCACCAACCTGCACCGCGACGAGATTTTCGACGCGTCGGATCTGCCTCGTCGCTACTGTGGCTATACGCCCTGTTTCCGCCGGGAAGCTGGGTCCTACGGAAAGGATGTGCGCGGATTGAATCGGCTTCATCAGTTCGACAAGATCGAATTGGTCCACTTTGTGGTTCCCGAAGACAGTTACCGGGCACTTGAGGAACTGCGGGAGCATGCCGAGTCGTTGCTGAGGAAGCTTGAGCTTCCCTACCGTCGCCTGCTGATGTGCACGGCAGACATGGGCTTTACCCAAGCCAAGAAATACGATCTGGAGGTGTGGAGCGCCGCCCAAGAGCGATGGTTGGAGGTATCTTCCATTTCCAATTTCGAATCCTTCCAGGCTCGGCGTATGCTGATTCGATACCGGCCCGAAGGCGAGCGTAAGCCCAAGCTCGCGCACACGCTGAATGGAAGCGGCCTGGCGTTGCCGCGGATCGTTGCGGCGCTTCTTGAGAACCATCAGCAAGAGGACGGCACAATCGCCCTGCCGGCGGCCCTGCAACCCTATTTCGGCGCGAAGCGGATCGGCTGAGGCATTCCCTGGGGATCGGATGCATCGCAGGTCCTTAACAGGCGTCCGGTTCAGCCGGTTTTTAGCGATGCCGCGGATACGCCTGCAGGAGTAGCCGGCCCCATGCTCCCGCCAGGCAGTGGATCCGTTGGAAATTGCGGCACGAAATCCGTGCGAACCGGCTTCCCTGTGCCCGCATCCGTTGGCGAGGACTCGTGGATGTAGTAGTCTGCATTGGGTAATGCATCCGCGCGGGCGATGCCTGCACGAGCGGCCTCGGTCATGGTAGCATCGGCGTTGACACGCAACTCCCTGAAAAGCGAGAGGATACGCTGTTCAAAGAGGTCAAAGGCATGAGTGAAGAAGGCGCGGTCCCGGTCGATGTTTTCATCTGGGCGTGAGAGCGCTGCATCATGTCGGGACAGGATGGCAGAGAGTACGAAAAGGTACATGGCGCTGTCACCGAGGCGCGCCTGAACCGCCTGTCGGGTTACTATTTCTTCCTTGTACCACTTTGAGGCCATCTTGAACCAGTGTGCATGGTCACGTACCAGGCGGGCCAGGCGCGCCGCATGACTGCTCAACTCGGTGTTGACCACCTTGACCTCGGGCGCGCCCGGGCGATACCCCGCAAACAAATACATGGCCAGCGGAATCGCCTGCCCAATCACTCGTGGGCGCATCAGGTTCAACCCGATGCGCCGCAGATTGGCGCCTGCCGATTCTTCCGCATTCCAGATCAGCGCCTCCTGAATCTTCAGCATCTGCTCGGCTAGTTGCTTTCCCCCATAGCCGAAAATGAACGGTTGCATGACCTCATTCGCACCTTCCACGATGCGATGGATGCGATTGTCCCGCCAACTGCGTTCCAATTCGTTCTCTGTCATGAACGCCTCGCCCCCCATGATCTGCATGGCGTCATCGATCACGTCCCAGCCCACCTGTGAACAGAACACTTTTGTGATGGCTGTCTCAACCATGATGTCCTTATCCCCCCTGTCCAGCATTCCCGTCATCAAATACAGGACGGCTTCCATGGCGTACGTTGTCGCGTACATGCGCGCAATACGCTGCTGAACCAGTTCAAAGTCAGAAATCGGTCGACCGAACTGATGGCGCGTGCGCGCCCATTTCGTGGCTTGGTCAGCGGCCTGTTTGGCAGCACCCGTAATACCGGCTGACAGGGTGCATCGTCCGATGTTCAGACACGTCAAGGCCACGTGCAGGCCACGCCCTTCTTCATAAAGCAGATTCTCGCGGGGCACACGAACATTGGTAAATCGTAGTCGAGCCTGCCACGTACCCCGGATGCCGGTCTTGGATCGGTTGCTCTCGATAATCTCGAGACCCTCCATGTCTGGTGTACAGATCAACGCTGTGATCCCCTCCATTTTGCAAACCTTTTCCGGATCTGACCCACGCAATTGGGCCATGACCATGAAAAGACCGCTCAGGGCCCCGGATGTACCCCACTTCTTCTCGCCGTTCAGGATGTAATGGGAACCATCCTCGGACACGACACAACTCGTTTCCTGCCCCGCCGCATCGGATCCAACCTGGGGTTCCGAAAGACAGAAAGCCGAGAGATAATGACGTGCAAGGCCGGGCAGGAAGCGATCTTTCTGCTCCTGTGATCCGAACAGCATGAGAGCCTTGCAGCCAATGGACTGATGCGCAGATACCATGACCGCTGTGGAGGCACAGTAAGCGCCCAGCATCTCCAGAACGCGGTTGTAGGAGGTAATGCCGAATCCGAGTCCACCGTAGGCTGTCGAAAGGGAGCAGCCCATGACCCCCATATCGAACAACCGCTGGACAACCCACCCCGGAATATTCTGGTCACGATCAATCTCCATGGCCGGATGATCCGTCTTGAGGTAGGCCTCCAACGATGAAAGCAGGACATCGCAAGACCGCTGCTCCTCTACCGGGACGCGAGGGTAGGCAGATACCAAATCACTCCTGAAGAGCCCCCAGAACAGGTTTTTTGCAAAGCCCATGTCTCCGGGTTCAGGACCCATCATGGCCTCGATATCCCGGATCATTTTCTGATCCTTCTCAGACAGATTTTTGAGCGGCAGGGCATCCATTCCCATGTTGCAATTCCGAATGGATTCATAGGTGTATCAGCCGGACCACCCATCGTGGCCTTGGCAAGATGGTACCGACCAAGATACATGCAAAACGGGTGGAAGTGAACAGTGTTAACCTGCGCGCGGAACCTCCGTTCATGGCTATATTCGGCAGCCCCCCACCCATATCCGACCCATCCGGAATCCCGTGAAACCACCGTTCAGTACCCGACTGGAGAAGCTCCGCCAGCTGAAGTCCTCCGTTCTGTGTGTCGGACTCGATCCTGATCCCAGCAAGCTGCCAACCCATCTGCTGGCATCCCTCCCCTTACACGACGCGGTACGCCAATTCTGCTTTGATATTATCGAAGCAACGCACCACACCGCCATCGCCTACAAACTCAATGTTGCCTTCTTCGAGGTCCTGGGGCGTGAGGGCTTTTCCGTCATGCAGGATGTGCTGCAAAGAATACCCGCAGACATACTGTCCATCGCCGATGCCAAGCGTGGCGACATCGGTAACTCAGCAAGCTTCTATGCCCGTGCCGTTTTCGATACGGCCGGGTTCGATTCAATAACCGTCAGTCCCTACATGGGGAGGGATTCTGTCGATCCCTTCCTGGTCCATGAGGGCACGTGTGCGTTCGTACTGGTGCGCACCTCCAATCCGGGCAGCTCGGATTTTCAGCAGCTGCAGACCAACGACAACCTGCTGTATCAGGAGGTGGCTACCGCTGTTGCCTCTTGGGGCGAAGAAGCAGCAGGCGAAGCAGGGTTCGTGGTAGGCGCCACCAATACCGATGACCTGGCCACCCTGCGCGCCTCGTTTCCGCACATTCCATTCCTTATTCCGGGGGTTGGCGCCCAGGGAGGTTCTGCCGCCGAAGTAATGAAGGCGGCTGGCAGTGGTCCCGTACTGATCAATAGCAGCCGTGGCATTCTGTACGCATCATCGGGCGAAGATTTTGCGGAGGCAGCCGGACGAGCGGCGGAAGAAACCAGAGCCGCTCTCCTCACATGATCCGACGCATCGTGCATATGTCGTTCGATCCCGATCAGGTGGAAGCCTTCCTGATGCTCTTCGAGGAGCGCTGCGAACATATCCGAGCCTTTCCCGGATGCCTCGAGCTGACGTTGCTCCAAGCTGCCGATGAGCCGTTTTGCTTCGTGACCTACAGCCTGTGGGAAAATGAGGCCAGCCTTGAGACCTACCGCGCTTCCGACCTGTTCACCACGACATGGGCGCGCACGAAGGTCCTGTTCAACGATCGACCGAAGGCAACCTCCTACCGTATGGTCCGGCACCTTGAATAAGGGTGCACGTCGCTTTTTTCTGCGAGGCCTGCTACCTGGCCAGACTCATGCCGAAACGCACGGTGCGGCCCGCGTCGGGTAGCCCCAGCTGCGGTACGTGAAGCGCATCGAAGACGTTGTCCACTCCGGCGTAGGTCTGCAGGAAAAGTCCCGAGTCGGCAAAGTAGCGCTGCGTTGTCAGCCGTGCGCCAAAACGCCATGCGGCGGGTAGGACGACCAGACTGTTGTCCGTCGCCAGACCATAGGCTCGCCCCGTGTGAATGGCTGACATATCGATGCGGATGCCCCGAAGCGGGCGAAGGTGAACCAAAACCGTCGCCAGCACCTCGGGTTTTTCCGTGAGATGGCGCTTGGTGCCATCCTCTTCTACAGCTAATGGTCGCAACCACGTAAGGTGGCCCTGAAGCCCTGCTTTTGCTCCCAGGTCCCCTGCTGCTTGCCACTCCACGCCAACTACACGGCTTCCACCCAGGTTGACACGCTGTCGCTTGCGCACGCCGTCGACCGTGACGTTCTCCTGATCAATCGTGTCCGTGGTACGCTGCAGGAATCCGATAGCCTCTGCCTGCCACCGCTCGCCCGCTCGATGCCACCCTCCTTCCAGCATCCACGTCCGCTCCGGTTTCAGGTTGGGATTGAGGATGAAACGATCGAGAGCCGTCCCGAAGAGTTCCCGCATCGTCGGAAACCGGGGCTTACTCCCTCCATTCATCTTGAGCGTTGCTTTCCTCCCGATCCTTCGATGCCACTCGGCATTCAGAGCCAGCGCATCGAATCCCCTCGTGCCGGGGTATCGGCCGGTGACCGGTGTTCTCATCCCGTCCCACGACACGCCTGCTGCCCAGTGACCGGGATATCCGGTGCCGGAGGTAATCTCGCCACCCAACGTATGCAGAACGTTGGCATACCGATCCTCAGGAACGACCCGTTGCAGGGGAGCCAACTCCCTCTCCAGCTGCCCATGCTCGGCTGCCGCAAGAACCGTAATCAGACGCCAGCGCCCGAAAGGAAAGCCATTTTCCAGGATGAGGCGCATACCCGCCCCGCGGTCAGTGTCCTCTTGTACCGATGTCACGGTCCTGTACATGACACTGGTGTACTCCTCAATGTCCTGCCGAAACTGGGAGACCCACGCCGAGCCCGTCAGGCGCGCCCCGACCACGTCGGCCGCACCGTTCAGTATGACCATCGAATGCCGCCAGAGCGGATACCGCCAGTAGCGCACACGGTCCATCCCGGGATCCAGATGCCCTTCCGGCGCAATGCCCTTACTGGCTGAGGCATGCATCATGGTCAGACCGATCCTGCCCCTTGCTCCCTCACGATCCAGGCGTAAATAGACAGTGGCCAGATCTCGATCCGTGTTGGTTCGAAGAGAGGAAAGGGGCTCGAACGGCAGCGACGAGCCAGCCGGGCGGTGAATACCCTCCCGTCGGGCGACCGTGCCTCCGACCAACAGGCCCACTCCAGTGCGACGCACAGCATATAAGCCCCGAATCTGACGCGATCCTCCGCTGCCTGATTGCAACGTCAGCTCGGCAAGATTCCCATCGGATGCGAGGCTCCGGCTGAAGAGGTTGAGCGCGCCACCCGATGTGTTGGTCCCATAGCCGGGGCTGACGGCACCCCGCTCGATGGTCATGGCACCAACAACGGCCGAGGGTACCATGCTGAGATCGATCCGGTTGTCCCAGGCAATATTCAGCGGCGCTCCGTCCAGAAAAACCGCTACCTGACGCTCTCCTGCAGCCCGAATGTAGACCAGCGTTTCGCCACGGGAGTTTGTCTGCACGCTGGCAGCAGGCAACAAGCGCAACGTAGAAGCCACATCCGCTACATCTTGACGGGCCAGATCAGCCAATTCAACACGATGCGCACGGCGCCGTGGGTCCTCCCGCCGCGAAGCTCCCCCGATAACGATTTCAGCCAGGTCGTAGCTTTTCAGTGAATCGGCAGCTTCTGTCTCCTGCGACCAGCCCGGAAGGGTACAGCCCAGACCAAGCCCGAGCACAACCAGGAATCGGTATGCCAGTTGTCTGAACCTGTGCCTGCGTCGGAGAAACGGCGATGTCATGTGCACGATGCTGAGGAGGGGCGAACTACCGCCTCGGCACTACGGCAGGAATCAAAGCGGGGTTCCTTGGTCTGGCAGGCTGGCCCCTGCCCTGATTCCGCCTCCCATGAAACCCGCCACGGCACGATACGGTAGATGCACCTTATCAATGCCCCGGCTGCCTGTATCCCTGACCCATGAGTTCACTGACCCGTTCGTTGGTTGATCTGCTCCGTAGTCGCCTGCGGGCTGCCCGCCTTCGCCTGTTGGCCACGGACCTGGCGGCAGGCACGCTACGTTTTCTTGGCGCAGCGCTCACCGCATGGCTCGTCCTGGCCGTCCTGGAGTGGATCCTGTGGCTTCCTCCCATGGGTCGCACCCTTCTCGGTAGCCTGCTCATGGTCGTTCTGGTTTTCCTTTTTATAGTAGGCACCATCATCCCCGTTCTTCGCCACAAGGGCTTCCTGCCAGGCCGTGAAGAGATGAATCTGGCCCGACAAGTGGGTCGTACCTACCCCGAGGTCGGCGATCGCCTCCTCAATCTCCTTCAGCTTGCCGACGGCCGCCACAGCCAGAGCCCTGAACCCTTTGTGGATCAAGCTGTTCGCCGCCTCGGCGAACCGATAAAGGATCTGGATTTCCGGGGCATTGCCAATTGGAATCTGACCAGACGGTGGTCCCGCTGGGCTGCTGCCCCACTACTGGTAGTGACTGCCCTCCTGCTGGCCGCGCCCGGACCATTCCTCGACGCAACCCACCGCGTTACGCATCCCGGTACCACCTTCGAACGACCTGCGCCGCACGTTTTGGCCGTCAGTCCTGGTGATGTCGAGCGGGTGGTAGGCGACGACCTGACCATCAGCGTGTCCATAACCGGCGAGGCTCCCACGGAAGACCCGATCATGGAGGTCCTTACCGATGGCGAAATGCGCTCCCGGTTTGTGGACATGACTGCCGATAGCAGCTTCTACAGGCACACGGCAGCCAACCTTCGGTTTCCCTTTCGATATCGCATCTCAACGCCCTTGGTTACCTCTGAATGGTATACCGTCTCACTGGTTGAGAGGCCCCTTGTCCAGCAACTTGGTACGCGGTTGATCTTCCCCTCCTACAGCCGGATTCCAGATCGGATGCTGGATGCCAACATAGGAGATATCACAGCGCTGCAGGGTACCCGTGTCCAGCTGACCGTAGCCTTCTCGGGTGCCGTGGTGGCAACAGCCTCCCTTGATTTCGATTCGGGTCGCAGCGTAGAGATGAGTGTGGATGGAACCACCGGGGTTGCCGCCTTCACCGTTCAACGGGATGATGCCTACCGCATCCAACTGAGCTCGCCCGGCGGTATCGAAAACCTGGATCCGATCACCTACCGCATCAAGCGCCTTTCCGATGCCCCTCCAACGGCAACCCTGCTCTCTCCTCTTGCCCTGATGGATCTGAGTGACGACATGGTTGTCCCCGTGCTTGTCCACCTGACGGATGACTTCGGCTTTTCCCGGATGACCCTGAAATACCGACTTTCGGACAGTCGATTCGGCACGGTATCCGAAACCTTCTCCTCGCTCGATATCGGCCTACCCTACCCCTACCAACGGGATCAGGAAGTCCCCTTTGAGTGGGATCTACGGGGGGCTGCAGCCCTCGATCCGGTCCCCGGCGATGTCATCGACTACTATGTAGAGGTTTGGGACAATGATGCGATAACGGGTGCCAAGTCCGCACAGACCCGTGTGCATCAGCTTCGGATGCCCTCATTGGCAGAGCGATATGAGGCGTTGGATAAGGCGGAGGATGACACGGAGAAATCCATTGAAGAGCTCTTGCAGGAGGCCGACCAGGCCCGGGAGCAATTTGAGGAACTGAAGGAAGAGCTGCTCGAGAATCCAGAAGCTGGGTTCCACGAAGAGCGTCTGCTGGAGCAGCTGCAGGAGCGGCAGCAGGATCTCGAGGCGTCCGTTGACGCCGTGGCCGAGCGCATGGAGGAACTGGCACAGGATATGCTGCAGAACGATATGGTCTCCGAAGAGACCATGGACATGTTCAATGAGCTGCAGGAAGTGGTCGAAGAAGTCCGAACGCCGGAGTTGATGGAGGCTCTCGAACAACTTCAGAATGCGCTCGAGACCATGGATCTCAACGAAATGCAGGAGGCCCTCGAAAAATTCGAGTTCTCGGAAAGCATGTATCAGGAGCGGTTGGAACGAACGCTTGACCTGTTCAAGCAATTCCGGGTCCAGCAGGATATGGAGGAGGTGCAACAGCGGGCTGAAGAGCTGGCTGAAACCGAGGATAAACTGGCCGAGGAAACCGCCAGACTTGAAAACGAACAGGCGCAGGAGGCCGACGGAGACAACCAGCAGCCGAACGAACGCAACGAGCAACTGGCCAAGGAGCAGGAGCAAGCTTCCGAGGATATGAAGGCGCTTGAGGAAAAGATGGAAGAAGTGCTTCAGCGCATGGAAGAGCTCGACAACATGCCATCGGAGGATATGCAGGACCTGCTTGAGGACACGCAGGATCAGGAAATGTCGGAGCAAATGCAGGAGAATGCCGAGCAGCTTCGCCAGAACGAACTTCAGGAAGCCGGCCAGCAGCAGCAAGAAATGTCCCAGCAGCTGAATCAGATGTCATCCCAGATGAATCAGATGCAGATGAACATGCAGGGCGCCCAGATGCAGATGAACATCGCTGCCATCCGTGCTGCGCTCGAGGATGTACTGACGCTGTCAGAAAGCCAGGAACTGCTTCGCTTGGAGGTACTTGAGATGGCCACGGATTCCCCTCTCCTGCGGGAGGCGGCGCGTCAGCAGATTGAATTGTCCGAGGGCATGGCCACCACGTCCGATTCGCTTCAGGCCATTGCACGGGACATTCCGCAGATGACCCGTGATGTTCAGCAACGCGCGGGCGATGCGCTCAGGGAAATGAGCGAGAGCACATCAGCCCTTACCGAGCGCGCAGCCCGCCGGGCGGCTGGACACCAGCGTGGTGCCATGACGAGCCTGAATGAGCTGGCCCTGATGCTCTCCGAGCTTCTGAATCAGCAGATGAATGGCAGCGGGGCCGGTCAGAGCAACCAGAGCATGGAGCAGATGATGGAACAGCTCCAGCAGATGGGACAGCAACAGCAACAACTGAACCAACAGATCCAGCAGTTGCTCAACGATATGCAAGGCCAGCGACTGACGCAGGACATGATGGAACGGCTTCGGCAGATGGGTGCCCAACAAGAGCAGATCCGCAGTGAACTACGCCAGATGAATCGGAATCGGGACGCCCGAAATCGGCTTCTCGGTGATCTCAATCGTGTTGCCGATCAAATGATGGAGACGATCGAGGAGTTGCAGCAAAACCGGGTGTCGCGACGGACCGTGCAACGACAGCAGCAGATCCTTACGCGTCTCTTGGAGGCCTCCAAATCCATGGAGCAACGGGGCAAGGACAACAAACGCGAGGGCCGATCGGCTGAGGAGATTCTCAGGGAAAGTCCCGCTGCCCTTCCCCTTCCCGAACAGATGGAGCGGTTGCGACGGGATCTGATCCGCGCCCTCGAGTCTGGATATTCTTCTGACTACGAGGCCCTGATTCGTCGCTATTTTGAACTGTTGCAGACCGAATCTCGTCCGAATTGATGGGCTAGGACGCTTTAGGCCGGGACGGATTACACCATGATCACAGGAATCGGGACCGCTCCTCGGGGGTTGGTACCCGGCATGATTCCCGCTTGCCGAACCATGTATACCGGTGGGTGGCAATCCAATTGTAGACCGCATCGCGCAGGGACTTTGGCAGGATGCGCGCCCAGCGCAGCACCGGCCACAAACCATTCATGTGACGGGATATCTGCAGCACCGCATCGGAAGCGGTCCACGCCTTGCCATCCTCGATCAGCACAATGGAGTCGATGTAGTCATCTGCCAGGTCCAAATCACGTAGCATGGCCCGACCTTCCTCCGATTGGAGGGCGCCGAAGACAAAACGACCGTCACGATCCCTCTCCATCAGGAAGTTGATACTGGCGTTGCAGAAATTGCACACACCGTCAAACAGTATGACGGAACGAGGAGAATCGGGCATTTTCGTTGCTGCGACCAATCTTGTTCACCATCGGATCTAGGCAGCCCTCGGGCATCGGCCACGTAGAGCCCTGGGCGTTAGGTGCACGGTGCGTTCGGGCAGCCGGAGATCGACCCTTCTTCGAAGAACACCGCTCACCCATTTGCCTGCAACGCACGTGCATTCTGGAGGATTCATACGGATCCGCAGAGCGCTATCTTCCGTGGGGTTTTGTTTGTATCAATAGGCTTGAAAAAACAGCCTTTTGTCGGTATTTTGTGTACTCAGCGTGAAGCGCGTCATGGCAGTGTCCCCAGAGCGCATCATGCCGGCCCACCGACCGGGAAATGGAGGTGCCTGCTTTTGCTCTTCAAGGTTCATATGGACCCGATAGATAGCCTAAGCAACGATCCAGAGCCACACCCTCTGCTAGAGATGACAGGGTTTGCTCGACCTGCTCCGGTCACATCGTACCGACAAGTGAGACCCAACCCGTGATCCAGGTATGGCAAATGCGATGAGGATTCTGTTCATCTCCGGAGAAGTTGCTCCGTTCTCGAAGACCACCGACGTGGCGTCCATCGTCCGCTCTCTCCCGGAAAGCCTGCATGAATCGGGGGCGTACGAGACCCGCATCATGATGCCACGGTACGGGACCGTAAGTGAACGCAGAAACCGACTACATGAGGTCATCCGCTTGTCCGGCAGTGAAATCACCTTGGGCGAGCGTACGGAAACCCTGCGTGTCAAGGTAGCTTCGATCCCTGGCATTCGGCTACAGGTCTATTTCATGGACAATGACTACTACTTCAAACGCAAGGGGATCTACGCCGATCGTCTAGGCAAACTCTTTGAGGACAACCTGGAGCGATCCGTCTTTTATGCCCGCGCCGTCATTCGGACCATCCGCAATCTGGGCTGGCAACCTGACCTGATCCATGCATTCGGTTGGCTCTCCGGTATGGTACCGTATGTGTTACGAACGGAATTCGGAGATGATGACTTGTTCAAGGACGCGAAGGTCGTTTATACGCCGGATGCCGTGGACTTCGAGGCACGTATTGATGAGGCAGGTTTTGCGAATCTGAGCCTCAAACCTGACGAACGCCTCATCGGGCAGGAACCATCGGAAGCCGGGCAGACATTTGCAGATGCCGTCCTGCTCGCGCCCGGCAGTGAAGGCACCAGCACTGCCGCCTTCAGCGGTGACAAAGAAAGTGAAATGGAGGAAGCCGTTTCCGTGTATCAGCGTTTTGCGAACAGCGTTCCTGCCTGAACACGCAGAAATGCCTTGCTGAGGGGAAACATCACCGGGAAGGCCGGCATTGTACTCCGAAACCCCAGGTCACCCACTTGGGGTTTCGCCTTTCGGGCCGCGAATGACCCGCTGCCGAACCCACACTTCCGAGATGACAGAGCCGATTTCCCCGGATGACGCGTCCGGATCCCTGCCCAGCAGATACTGCCTGATGTCCCTACTTCCCATAGAAACCGAGCGTGCGACCTGGGCGCGCCAACGCCGTCACTTCACTCTCCCTTTGGTGCTGCTGGTTTGCCTGCTGCCCATGTTCGGATGCGATGACCCTTCCAATGTCGGGCAAGGGCTGCTGGACGCCCAGGCTGGGGAAACACGCATCATTCCGCTCTCACCCGGGGAAGTATCAGCAGGCGATCGATCCGACCTTACGGGCGGCAATTCGGCATCGGGAGCCGTCCGGGCACTCGTAGGTGTGGTTGACGATCCTGTCATTGGTACGATGCGGTCCACAGGTTTCGTGGATTTCGTGCCCTCGAGTCAATTCGGATCAGACTTTCTGAACGGGTCCGTTTCCTGGGCAGGTCTGGAACTGAATCTGGATTACCGATACGGAGATACCACAGGCGTCCTGCAGTTCGACCTCTACGGGGTCGCCGAGAGTTGGCTCTCCTCAGAGATAACCGCCGACGCAGATATTCCCCTCGGCAGTCTCGTGGCCTCCTATGAAGTGCCCGTGCGAGAAGGCATCGTTAGCCTCCCCTTGCCTGAGGCATGGGTGGCAGCGAATGACGCCCGTCTACGCAGCGAGACCTTCACGGATGCCTTCCATGGTTTCAGTATCGTACCTACGGCCGGCAATGCCATCGCAGGATTCAGATTCACAGAATCCGCCCTGAGAGCCACCGTGGTCCCAGGAGATACCGTGTCCTTCGCCTTGTCCAAGGTTGGAACCGTGACGGAAGTGGACGCCGACCGGTTACCGTCGGACTATGTCATCCTCCAGGATGGTGCTCCACACGGCGTTTTCCTGCGCTTCCCTCTGCGCGGTGATGGGCTGGAGGAATCCCTGATCCACCGGGTAACTCTGGGACTCACTGCCGAGAACCTGGATGCGCGCTATCCCGATTCCTTCCTGCGCCCCCTGCCAAGTGTCCTCGGAATGGAGGCCGTGTCTGCCGACGGACTGACCCGTCTTGAAATAGCTGAGGTAAGCATCAACGCCGATGGTCGATTCATCATGGACAATACGACCCTGACCAACGTCTTCCAGTCAGCGAATCTGGGGAAATCCGTATTGGATCGTTTTGAGCTGTATTTCCCAGCAGAGCAAAGCGGTGTTGGCTTCTTTGCCTTTCCCCTCGACAGCGGCTCCTCCATCGAGGCCCTGATAACGGCTACCACCATCAACTGACCCGCCCGATGATTCCTATTTCCAAGGGACGAATGCTCTTGATCGCTGGTGCCCTCCTGGTCGGATGCCTGTTTGCCACCCCCGCCGCCGCTCAGAATTCAAACGATGGATCCGTCTACAGTCGGTTCGGACTGGGCGAGCGTCAAACCTGGTTATCTGGTAGAAGCCAGGCCATGGGTGGTGGCGGTCTTGCGCTGTCATCCAGCCTCTATGCAAACCCGCAAAACCCCGCCTCCCTGAGCGACCAGATACTGACCCGTTTTTCAGGTGGACTCACGTACGAATCCATCACGACGGAAGCAGACGGTTTCGATCAAGGCAGGTTGGCTTCGGGATCCCTCTCCGGAGTTCATTTGGCGTTCCCCCTTCGGGTCAACAAGATCGGCCTCGGCCTATCAATGACGCCCTTCACCAGGGTGTCCTACCGGATTCAGGACGTCGGACAGGTCACGCTGTCGCCTGAATCCCAGGAATCTGCTGCCTTTATCAAGGAATTCAGTGGAAATGGTGGTCTCTACGAGCTGTCCGGCGGTGTGGGGCTGAGGGCCACTTCCCGTCTCAGTGTCGGAGCCCGCCTCGGCATGGTCTTCGGCATCCTTGAGGAAGCCCGATCAACCCGCTTCAATGATGCACGCTTCGTGGACAGGACCGTACGTGAGTCCACCCGTTTGCGCGGAGCTGCCCTCACGCTGGGTGCACGCTTTGCGGTTCCCAATATGCCGGAGGGTATGGGGTTGGTGGTCGCTTCTACCGTAACGCTGCCTGCCACACTTCGTGGTGAGCGCTCCTCTGCCCTGACCACTTCTGTGGGCAGGGATACGCTCGGAACGACGTCAGAAGGGGACGTTACCCTGCCCATGGCAGTCCGTGCGGGCATTGCCTTCCAACCGTCCCGCGCATGGACGATCCTCGGCGATGTAACGTGGGAGGAATGGACGGCCATCACATCGGATTTTGCCCTGCCAGGACTCCCTTTGGATGGATCCGGTGCATTGTCCAACCGGGTCCGCGCCTCGACAGGCATTGAGTTGTGGCCTGGTTCCGGCCGACCCTTCGCCTCCTACGGTGCCATGATCGCCTATCGACTCGGCGTGTATACGGACCGAGCCTACGTGTCACCGATGGAAGGACAAAGCATCCGGTCCGTTGGGATTACGGGCGGACTCAGCCTTCCCTCCCTCGTGCCTGGCACGACTATTGATCTGAATGTAGATGTAGGCCAGCGTGGTCAGAGCGATGCTGGTCTTGTAAAGGACCGTTATATCCGGTTCGGGCTGAACATAAATTTTGGTGAACGTTGGTTCGATCGCTTGCCCTTGGGCTGAAACAGGCGTCATCTTCCATAGACTGTACCCCACACGTACTGAAACACGACAGGTACCATGACCTTCCGTCCCCTTTCCCGGCTCCATGTTGCGGCCGGTGCTCTCCTGGCCTTGTTCCTCTCACTGCAAGCAGCTACGCCTGCACTGGCCCAACCTGAGCCGGAATGCAACGAGAACGATGTGCCCATGAATTACAGCCTCTACTACGAGGACTATAAAATTGAGAGCTGGGAGACCTCCCTACCCTACCTGAAGTGGATTCTGAAGTGCGCTCCGGGATTCCCGGGCAACAATGACCGCAACTATGAACGCCTTGTAGATGTCTACGAGGGCCTCGCACTGGGCTCCGAAGCGGACCTGCAACGAGCCTATCTCGACTCTGCATTGTTTGTCCACGATATAGCCGTAGACTCCCTCGGTGCCAAAGGCGTGGAGGCCGATCCCTTCGACTGGGCCTTCTCCAAAGGACGGTTCATCCAAAAGCACAACGCACTCCTGCCTGATCGTCAAACTGATGTGGGCGCCATCTACCGGGAGGCCTACGATATTGACCACACCCGCCTGCAGAACTACTACATCAACTACATCATCGCCGATCTGGTCAGCAAAGATCAGAAGGGGGATGCAGTGGACTTCATGGATCGGGTCGAAGGTGACTTTGCTGGCGATGCAGAGGTACTGACCACCATTGAAACATGGCGCGGGCAGCTCTTCACATCACCCGAGGAACGGATCGGCTTCCTCGAAAGCCAAATTGAGAAAAACCCGGACGATGGCGAACTGAAGGCCGAGCTGTTGCAACTCTACATCGACGAGGGAATCCGGGATATGGCATACCAGTTGGCCGACGAGGTCATGATGGATGCACCCAGCGGCCGACTCTACCGGACCGTAGCCAAAATGCGTCTGGATGACGGGGATACGGACGAGGCCATCCGTCTCTATGAAGAGTCGCTCGAAATGGAAGGAGGATCAGACGCCGCTCGGGAAGTGTATTTCAATATCGGCATTGCCCACCAGCAGGAGGGTCGTCTTGCCAGCGCTCGTTCGCAGTTCCGGCGGGCTCTCGAGACGGATCCCAGCTATGTGCAGGCCCTGATTGCCATAGGCGACCTGTACGTGACTGCTGTGCAGGGTTGCGGCTCGTTTGAGCGTGAAGATCGCGCGGTGTACTGGTTGGCTGCCGACTATTTCGACCGGGCCGCTTCGCGTGCCGAAAGCGAAACGTACGCCAATCAGGCACGTCAGCGTCGCCAGAACATCCAGCGATTCTTCCCGACGGCAGAGGACAAGTTCTTCAAGAACTGGAATCCTGGAGACCGCTATACGATTGATTACGGGTGCTACACCTGGATCGGTGAGACAACCACCGTTCGCTGAGACCAGCGTACAGCGGATTCGATATGTTCAGTCCGGAAGGGGCGCTCCCTAGAGGGAGCGCCCCTTCTTTCTAGGCGGCGCATCGGGCTGGCCGATGCGCCGCCTGGAAAAGCCACGTAATTCAAGATTAAATGACACGTGGACCCATGCACGTCCGTTGGATTTCGAGTCCTGCATGCCGATTTTTAGCCGCTGGTCCGCATCCAGGGCGCACAGACAGCCTGAGCGCCCCTTCACCTGAAATGCCCCCATTACCATGTCCCTGATTGCAGATATCCAAGCCCGCCAGATTTTCGACAGCCGCGGAAACCCGACCGTCGAGGTGGATCTCGTCACCGAGGATGGCCATTTTGGACGTGCAGCAGTGCCCAGTGGGGCATCAACGGGTGAACACGAGGCCGTAGAGCTTCGCGATGGGGACGCAGACCGCTATATGGGAAAAGGGGTCACCCTGGCCGTTGACAACGTCAACGAGATCATCGCTGACGAATTGCAGGGTTTCCATGTCTTTGATCAGGCTGAAATAGACCAGTTCCTCATCGATCTGGATGGTACGCCCAACAAGTCCCGTCTCGGGGCCAATGCGCTCCTGGGCGTATCCCTGGCCACCGCCAATGCAGCCGCTGCCGCTGCTGGGTTGCCGCTGTTCCGCTACATCGGAGGGGCCAGTGCCCGTACCCTGCCCGTCCCCATGATGAACATCATCAATGGGGGCCGACACGCGGATAACAGTGTCGATATGCAGGAGTTCATGATCATGCCAACCGGCGCTCCTTCCTTCACCGAAGCCCTGCGCATGGGATCAGAGGTATTCCACCACCTCAAAAAGGTCCTCCATGACAAAGGTCTTGGCACGGCTGTCGGCGATGAGGGAGGTTTTGCGCCAGACTTGAAGTCAAACGAGGAAGCCCTTGAGGTTATCCTGAAGGCCATCGAGAATGCTGGATACGTACCAGGCGACGATATGCACATTGCTCTCGATCCTGCATCCTCGGAAATGATGAAGGATGGTGGATACTGCTTTTGGAAGAGTGACCCGGACCGGATTCGCTCCTCAGATGAAATGGTTGCCTTCTGGGCCGATTGGGTGGCACGCTACCCCATTATTTCCATTGAGGATGCCATGTCGGAGAACGACTGGGATGGATGGAAGAAGCTGACCGATGCGGTTGGCAACAAGGTTCAGTTGGTTGGGGACGACCTCTTTGTCACCAACACCTCGTTCCTGCAGCGTGGTATCGATGAGGGTTGTACCAATTCCATCCTCATCAAATTGAACCAGATAGGAACGCTGACCGAAACGCTTGATGCCATCAATCTGGCCCACAAGAGCGGCTTTACCGCTGTCGTATCCCATCGGAGTGGAGAGACGGAAGACACAACCATTGCCGACCTGGCTGTCGCCACCAATGCCGGGCAAATCAAGACGGGTTCAGCCAGTCGCTCCGACCGCATGGCCAAGTACAACCAACTGCTTCGCCTGGAAGAGCTCCTCGGAACCTCTGCCTTGTATCCCGGCATGAATGCGTTTCGTTTTTAGTACCTTGGGAGCGGAACCTGCAGTGTCCGATTCATGGCGTTATTCTCGAATATTGGTCCGCTGATCCGCCGCTCCCGAGTGCTTCTGCTTTTTTTGGGAGCGGGTATACTGGCGCTCTGGGTCCTCTTTTTTGACAGCCACAGTATTGTTTCACGCGTCCAGCTGATGGCTGAGCGCTCTGACCTTACGGCCGCCAATGCCGTCCTGCAGGAACGCATCGACACGTTGGAGGTCATGCTTAGTCGGCCCCTCTCGGAGGCTGAGATTGAGCGTCTGGCTCGAGAAGACTATTTCATGAGTCGACCCGGCGAAACGGTATATTCCGTGCGTGACGAACGGTGATGCACCTATCCGAGGGGACCCAACGGCGCTGAGTAGTATACCGGCCTGCGATATCTCCATCACGTAAGACTATGAGACAACAGCGACTGGCCTTGGGCATCGACCTGGGAGGCACCTCCATCAAGGCAGGACTGGTATCTGAGCGCGAGGGTCTTATCCGTGAGCACTCGGTCATCACCGAAGCCGAAAAGGGGGCTGACCGCGTCCTAGATCAGATTGCAGAATTGGTGAGCGGTTTCCTGGACGATCATCCCGATCTGCTCGGTATAGGTCTGGGATTCCCTGGAGCGGTCAACTGGGAACGCTCAGAAGCCATCAAGCCCGTCAATATTGCGGACTGGGATCGGGTCAACGTGCCTGAGGCGCTTCGCAGCCGACTTGGCAGCACAGGTATCATTCTTGTGGAGAATGACGCCAATGCAGCGGCGCTGGGCTCGTGCCAGTTTGGAGCAGGGCGTCATTTCGACTCCTTCATCATGGTAACGTTGGGCACCGGTGTAGGCGGCGCCATCATCTACCAGAATCGGATTTTCCGTGGCGCTACGGGCTCTGCCGGAGAAATCGGGCACATGACCATCGACTTCAAAGGACCGATGGCCCGCAGCGGCATCTCAGGAGCTGTGGAAGCATATCTTGGGCAACGTTTCCTGTCGCGCCATGCGCGCTACCAACTCATGAACAAGAAGGATAGTCTCGTGCATGGAATGGCGGGACCGGACCTTCTGGACATGTCACCGAAGATCCTCCACGAGGCCGCACTGCTCGGTGACGAGGGCTCCAAGGAGATCCTGGCATGGGCAGGAAACAAGCTGGGCATCGTACTTGGCTCAGCAGTCAACTTGCTCGACATTCGCAAAATTGTTGTCGGCGGAGGCATTTCTGCCGCGGGCAACTTCATTCTGGATGCCGCCCGGGAATCCTTGGTCGCATTTACCACACCGGCACTGCGCGATGGACTTGAAGTCGTTCAGGAGCCTGGGGGCAACGATATGGGTATGCTCGGTGCAGCCCACCTGATTTTCCAGCAAGCTGACGGGTTGCTCTGACCCTCTTCACGCCTCTACGCTGTGTCCTGCCCTTCATACCGCCAACACCCCTGTCCTCCCGGTCGGACCGGGAAGAGGCGCGATCCTGTGTCTGTTGTTGCTGATTGCCTATCCCTCCCGTGCGCAGCAAGGCCAGATTACGAGTCCCGTCACGATAACGGCGTCTGACTCCCTCGTTTTTCGCCTCGGTGGTCCACAGCGGGCGGGCACTCTCTACGGCACCGCCTCGGTTACCTATGAAGATGCCATCCTCAGTGCCTGGGAAATCGACCTGCTTCTGGGTGATGAGGAGTTGCATGCCCGCGGATTGGTGTCTGACAGCGGATGGGTCGGCAAACCGCGTATTCAGCAGGGTCAGGATGAATTCACGGGGTCACAGCTGGCGTTCAATCTGAAGACGCAACGTGGTAGGGTCGTTGGCGCTCAGACACAGTACGAAGAGGGCTTTATTGCCGCCGATATCGTGAAGGCGCTGGAGGACTCGACTGTATTCATCCGAAACGGCGTCTACACCACCTGTTCCTGTGTGGACGATCCCTCCTATTCCCTACGCTCGAAGACCATGAAAATGGTGGATCGGGAATGGATCTATACCGGACCAATCCAACTCTACCTGTTCAATATACCGACACCGCTGTGGCTTCCCTTCGGCTTTCTGCCCGCCCGTGACAATCGCCGTTCCGGACCGTTGCCACCCACCTACGGGGAAGACGAATTTGGATTCTACCTCCGCGACTGGGGATGGTATTTCGCCATGAACGACTACATGGACCTTCAACTGCAGGGAGGGTTCTGGACACGCGGCTCATGGGAGACCCGGACCCTGTACCGATACCGGAAAATGTATGCCTTTGACGGTCAGCTCAGCATCGATTACGGTCGATTCCGTAACGGGGAACGTGGAGATCCCGGCTTTTCTGTGCGCCAAACCAATTCCCTGCGCTGGAACCACAATCAGACTATCGGGCAACGCACGAATTTCAATGCGAACGTCAACCTGTCATCTTCGTCCTACCTGCGGGCTGTCTCCCAGAATTACGATGACCGTGTCCGGCAGGATATCCAGTCCAGCCTGAAATTCACCAAGCGCTGGAAGGGACAAAACCTGTCTGTGCAGGCCAACCAGCGACAACAGCTATCCACGGGGCAGGTAAGCCTGACGTTGCCATCGCTTTCGTTTTCCCAACGCTCGTTCCAACCCTTTGAACGCGGTAACCGAATGCCTGGCAGCCGCGAATCCGTGTGGGACAAGCTGACGCTCGGCTACAATGCATCGGTTACGAACCGATTCAATTATATCCCACTGCCTGATGACGTGCTGCTCGCACGCGGAGATACCCTCGCTGCGGAGATCTCCTGGTGGGACGCTGCCCTGTCCGCCGAAGACTACAGGCGCGCTACGGGCAAGGATGTCCAATACGATTTTCAGGCTACCCATCGCATTCCCATTTCCGCTCCTTTCTCCTTGAATCGGGTCCCGCTGCTTGGCGCCATCAACCTGAACTTCAATCCCAACATCAGTTACACGGAGAACTGGTACCTGCGCACCCAGCGTCGCTCCCTTGATGAGGAAAGCGGAACGATTGCTGAAACGCAGGAATCAGGGTTCTTTGCCCTGCGTCAGTTTACATCGTCTTTTTCGGCCAGCAGTGTCTTTTACGGACTTTTCCCGGTTTCATTTCTTGGTTTCGAGGGCGTTCGACACACCGTACGGCCGAATGTGGGAATGTCTTTCAGGCCCGATTTCTACGGAGACCGCTGGGGATACACACGATCCTACGTGGATGGGTCCGGCAACGAGGTTACCTACCCAGTCGTCTCGGGTGTATCCCGTGGCCGCCAGCAGGCCCTGAATGTGTCCATCAACAATACATTCGAAACGAAGCGCAGAATAGCAGCGTCATCGGACGAAGACGGTCGCAGCTCCCGTAATCCGACACTCAAGCTGTTTGATGTAAATGTCTCCTCATCCTACAACTTTGCAGCTGATTCCCTGGGCATGGCAGATATCAATCTATCTGCGCGTACCCGTGTGTGGGGAAAGGTGGATCTGGACCTGCGAAGCGCGTTTTCGCCCTATGAATTGGGTATAAGCGGTGCCCGAATCAATCAGACTGCCTTCTCCTGGTCCTCGCCCCTGGGTCGAATGACCTCCACCAGCATCACGCTGCGAACCTCCCTACGATCCCGCCAGGGTGCGGGCGACCGACCCATCACTACGCCGCGCGGTGGATTTCTCCAGTCAGCAGGCCAGCTGGCCAATGCAGGAGGCGTTATGGGGACGGGGGCAACTACGTTTCTTCAGGACAACTATGCCACTGCTGGAGCCGATTTCTCCATCCCCTGGTCATTGAACATGGATTTCTCCTATGGGGTGACAAAACCGGGGCCGGCCACCATCAGACGGGCCATCCTCAATGCCTCATTCGACTTCAGTCTGACACCGAATTGGAAGATTGCCTCACGGACCGGCTATGATTTCGAGCGTAAGCAGATGGCGACTACCAATATCAGTATGGCGCGCGATTTCGACTGTTGGCAGATGGCTTTCAATTGGGTTCCCTTTGGACTCTACCAGTCCTGGGGCTTTGACTTGCACGTCAAAAGCGGACATCTGAGGGATTTGCTCCGTATTCGTCAGCCCAAATCCGATGTTCGCGACCGCTTCGGCACGCTTTTTTGAACCGCCTCGGGGATGCGCCCCGTGCCACCGGGTTATCTGGAACCCTACCGATCGTCCGATACAGACCGGAAGGCGTCCACGCGAAGCGTAGTGCGCTCTGAAAGCTCCTGATCACCCGGAATCCGCGCCTGGAGGATCTGGCCCTTCACCTCCATCGCAACCATCGCGTGCGAACCCAGGTACTGGCGGGACAGGACAGCAGCCGGCTCTCCACCGGCTACCCCAACGCGTACATGCTCGGGACGAACAGCCAAAACACGACCCTGTGACAGCGTTTGGCCGGTTAACCGGTGGGCCACGGAAGGCTCATCCACAATATTGCTTCCACCCAGGAAAGAGGCTACGAATGCTGTTTCAGGCTCCTGGTAAAGACGTCGTGGCGTACCAACCTGTATGATCCTGCCAAAGCGCATGACAGCAATACGATCCGAGAGCGCCATGGCCTCCTCCTGATCATGCGTCACGTAGACACTCGTCAGCCCCAAGCGGTGTTGCAGAGCCTTCAGCTCGGCTCGCGTTTGATGGCGCAGTGCTACATCCAGGTTTGAAAGCGGCTCATCGAAGAGGATGACAGAGGGCTCAATGGCCACGGCGCGCGCCAAGGCCGTACGCTGCTGCTGGCCTCCAGACAGGGACGTGACGGGGGTATCCGTAAACTCCGAGAGATCCACCCTGCGGAGGGCATCCGCCACGCGCTCCCTGACAGCCGCAGAATTCCATTTCCTGACCTTCAGTCCATAGGCAACGTTCTCCCCTACCGTCATGTGGGGAAACAGCGCATAGTTCTGGAACACCATGGCTGTCGGACGACGCCGAGCCTGCATACCGGTCACGTCCTCTTCGCCGATGATAACACGACCCGTATCCGGCGTCTCGAAGCCCGAAATGATCCTGAGCGTAGTGGATTTGCCGCATCCGCTCGGGCCAAGCAACGAAAAGAAGGATCCCGCGGGCACATCCAGGTCAACGGCATCCACCGCCTTGAGGGATCCGAAACTTCGGGAAACGCCCTCAAGACGCACGCCCTTGGCCGAAGAGTGTGACTTCGTGACCGTCGTATGTGCCTCGTCAGACAACGCCGACCGGATCAGGCGCCCAGCGCAGACTGTACCTTGTCGGCCGCTTCCTGGAACAGGATGGCCGTCTGGACCTCGAGTCCACTCTCGTCAAGAATGGCCTTGCCTTCGGCCGCATTCGTGCCCTGGAGGCGAACGATAAGCGGCAGGTTGATGTCTACCCGCTTGGCTGCTTCCACAACGCCGTTCGCAACGCGATCACAGCGGACGATTCCTCCGAAGATGTTGACCAGAATGGCCTTGACCTCCGGATCCTTGAGGATGATGCGAAAGCCTGCAGCCACCGTGTCGGGATTGGCACCACCACCGACGTCGAGGAAGTTGGCCGGTTCGCCGCCGGCCAGTTTGATAATGTCCATGGTAGCCATGGCTAGCCCGGCACCATTGACCATGCAGCCCACGTTACCGTCGAGCTTGACATAGTTCAGACCGTGCTCTCCCGCCTCGAGTTCGAAAGGATCCTCTTCATGGACATCGCGCAAGGCGGCCAACTCCTTATGACGATAGAGGGCGTTGTCGTCAATATTGATCTTGGCATCAACCGCCAACACATCGCCCTGATCCGTAAGCGTGAGCGGGTTGATTTCAGCGATCGAGCAGTCACTGGCTTCGTACGCCTCGTGAAGCTTCATGATGAAGCCGACGGCCTGTTTGAATGCCTTACCCT
>Ga0181573_10001073_pt1 | contig 27622 bp, 22 predicted proteins | sample 101ome_25_FD_148643 | JGI IMG/M metagenome (GOLD analysis project Ga0181573, IMG submission 148643) | Coastal salt marsh microbial communities from the Groves Creek Marsh, Skidaway Island, Georgia - 101409BT metaG (spades assembly) | ecosystem: Environmental > Aquatic > Marine > Intertidal zone...
AACGCCCGTCACCAGCTCCCCACTCGGCCAGCCAATCCAGGCGTTCATCAGCGCGTGACAGAGTCACGCGGGCGGGCACGTGCCGAGCAAGTTCAAAACCTTACGGCATCCAAAGGCAGTTCATGGCCACGAAATCGCCCACTAGGGTGTTGGCATTGCCGCTGAGATGTCCCTATACCCTAAGCGACCGACGCGGAGGGCCGCGACGACAGAGGCAACCAGAACGGCCCTGCCATTCCTGCTCGTCGCCGCCCTGCTCGTCTGGACAACAACACGGTTTCAACGCAAGCACACTTTTTCGGTGCTTACCATGACATACTCGAAGCGCCGCGCGCTGCTCGACGGCTTCGTAGCGCACTTCAGCGCGTGCCCCTCGATCGATTCGATCGTCGTCGTCTGGAACGGCGCTGACATCGATGTCGTCGACACGACGAGCGTCCGCACGGCCTCCCAGGTCCCGGTCCGCTTTCGTGTGGAGCCCAATCCCTCGATGAACAACAGGTACAAGCCCGATCCGGAACTCGACAGCACGCTCCTGATCATCGACGACGACCTGCGCATTGACTGCGAGTCTATCCAGCGGGCCCTTGATTCATTCCACCGCTCCAGGCGGCGAAACATCGTCGGCTGGTTCCCACGATTCGCAGTCCTCCCTGCTCCCGGCCACGATAACGATAACCCGTCGTCGTATTCATACGTCGGCGAGCCCGGGACGGTGAGGAGAGGCGAGTACAACATGGTACTGTCTGGCGCTGCGATTGTCGACACCGGTTGGTTGGAGTTGTACTCCTCGTCCGAGCTCGCCGGACTTCGGGAGCTCGTCGACGACGTGTGGAACTGCGACGATATCCTGTTTAACTTTGTCGTCGCGTCAGCCGGCGGCGGGACGACATACTTGCGTCCTCGCTCGCTCGTCGATCTCTCGCACGAGACCGGTGTCGGCATCAGGTTCGTGACGTTACACGGTAAGGCAATCGCGCAATTGCTCACTCGTTCTCCCATCCACTCTTGCTCGCCAGTCACGACGAGGCCGCGTTCGTGCAAACGGCCGATTACTGTCTAGAGCGCTTCCACGACCACTTTCAGCTGCGGTTGAACGCCACCCCGTTCCTGTTCTCGGCCGACGAGCCGCCACCCGACTGCGATGAACAACGGTCGAGATTATTTTGCCGATATTAACGACCTCCTCCTAGGATATCCCGCCCTCGTCGTACCCCGCCGCTCGGCCCGCCCGCCCGATCTGCACCCCGCCGACCTCCTTCTTCTCGCCGGGTCCCAAACCGCTCGCCACGCCCTTCCAAGTCCGCTTGTGGACCAAATACTCGGCCGAGCTCGACGGAATGATGTCCTTCCGGCTCCCGCTGATTGTCGCCACCCGCAGCGCCTCCTGGGCTTGGACCACGAGCTGCCTGCTCCCGTCCTCCCGATCCACGTCGCCTCCCGGAGTATCCAAGCCTTCCACTAACTCGAGGCTGTACTTGTGCTGCTCCCACTGTGCGTCCTCGGAGAACGCCACCATGGCCTCGTACGGCGTGACGATCGGCGCGTAGTAGTCGCTCGAGTCCAGGATCATCCCCTGCGGGTCGGCCACCAGCACGAACACGTCAATCTCCGGAAAGTTGGCCAGCTTGGCTGGACTGGGCTTGCCCATCAGCAACGTGTACGTCTTCTTGTCCGCCTTGGTCGCCGCCACCCGCAGCGCGTTGATTGACTCCTTGTAGCCGCTGGCGGCCAGCGTCCCGACGACCAGCCCGATGATGTTGGCTTGCCGCGTCTTATCCACCAGGAAATATCTCTTCCGCAGCGTCCGCTGGACCCTCAGCGGCAGGCCGCGCTCGATCAATCCGCCGATCGGATCGACGGACGTCCACGTCCGCGCGTTGTACGTGAGCAGCAACAGGTCCCGTGCTGGCGCGTCGCTGGCGCCGTACCACACAAAGTGATCTTCCTCGCTCCGCCCGTCGTCTCCGTTCTCGACGGGTTCTCTCCACTCGTCCCCGACGCACGCGTATCCGCCGACCGAGGGCTGCCCCTCGGCGCCAACCAGGGCCGGAAACCGCACCTCGTATCCTTCCAGGAGTTCCTCGCGAATATACGCACAGACCTCCTGAAACGCGTGCTTGAAGACCTGATCGACAAAGCACGTCACGCGCTCGCGCTCGCGCCGTCCCGTCGACGTCGTCCCGGCCTCGACCCCCTCCCCGTCTACGTCGTCCCCCCGCAGATCGAGCCGCGTCGAGCCCTCCGGCTCGTATCGGTACTTATCGACCCGAGGAAAGACGTAGTACACGGGCACCCGTCCCGTGGTCTTCGACAGCGACGCCCGGCCGTAGTGGACGATGCAGTCGGCGTTCACGTGCGCCGACGCGACCTCGTCCACCGACAGCGCGTTGTACGTGGTGTCGGCCAGAATGTAGATATCGACATCGACTTCGTCTGACTCCAGAGCCTTCTGCAACGATGCGCTCAGCTCGGCGGCGTGCGCGAGCAGGTCGTCCGGGAGTTGGAGGCAGACGCGCCTGCTCGTGTGGGTTTGTGCATGGCGCCCGTCTGGCTTCACCACGGAGCGGATCCACGCCGCCGTTCCCTCTACGTCCCACGTGGAACTGTCCAATGTGAAAGCGTCTGTGTTTGCCATCCCGGCCGGAGGCACCGCCCAGGCAGGCAGAAGCGAAGAAGAAAAGAAAGAAAGAACGTGGACGAGGGGCTCACGCACAGCGAATTTCTCATTTCTCCAGTACCGGTACCTCGGAACACACGAACTGAACGAATACACTCACAAAAGACTGTATACGGAGCGAGCTCCCGGTGGATGCCAGAAACCGTACTCTCCGCGACCGTTTCGTGAAATTTCGTGAAACTGAAATTGGGAGAGAACACACACGACGACTCCACGTCGTCACGACACGGACAGACTACCCCTCCAATGGCGCCCAGCAAGAGCGAGGAGAACCCCCCTCGTCCTCTCCACAGCGAAGCCCCCCCCCCCCCCCCCCCCCCCCCCCACCCGCACGCCAGCGGCGGCCTCCTCTTCAACCGCATAAGCCATTCCCTGAAAGACAAGGCCAGGAACAGAAGAAAGGGCGAAGAGTCGTCCACGAACCTCCACTACTGCGACATTGTCGATTCGAGCTGTTTCAACGCCACCGCGCCCGACGCGGACGAGTGCCTCTGTGGCCACAGCCACGGCCACGACACCGGCGACCGGCACGACACGTTCTTCCCGCAGAACGCCGAACACTACGTCGTGCGCAGCCATCCGATCGCGGAGGAGTGACCGTTGATTCTCTTTGATTGTTTTTCCATCGCGATTTTTGCTCGCTCGATCGACGGCCAAATGTCGTCACGATCATGATACCTCTTCATTCACAGTAAATCAAAGTCGTCCAGCTTATCTGCGTACCGCATGACCTTCCGCTTGATCTTCGACGTGTCCACCCAGGCCACAAAGTCCTCCATGCCACGCGTCACGAGGTACGCGGGGTCAGTCACAGTCTCGGGGCCAACCCGCACGTGCCCCTGCTCGACGAAACCGACAGCCTCCTTGACCGTCTCGCTCATCTTACTTCGCACCATCACGACTGCCAACCGCCGCCTGCAGAACGACGCCGTCGACAGCTGCTCGAGCTGCACCAGGCTCTTCTTCGTCGGGATAACTCCCATGTCGTACAGCTTGTCAAGCAGCCTGTCCGTCAGGTCTATCCGGACGGCGTCCTTCGGGTCCAACTTCTTCATCGTGTTGACGAAAGAGGTAATCTGCCCCGTGATGCGGTTGTACTTGGCGTAGTCGTCCCGGTTGGTGATGTGATATCGGCGCATCACCTGGAGCTCCCGGAGGTTGCCCTCGTTCTTGTACTGAAGGAAGTTGACCTTCTTCAGGAGCTTCTTCTCATGGTGCTTGAGTTGACGCATGGCGTGTTTTCTCCTGCTCTCTCAGCTCTCTGTTGTGGCCGTCGCTCTGTCGCTCAGGTCGTCCTCCCGAACAGAAGTCGCATGCAGTGTGCTTTCTTCGGCTAGATGCCTCGCCGCGCCGCGTGTACGTGTGTGGTACTATAAACGCGTCAGTGGAGGTCGCCGATAATAACCAGCCGTGTCCTCCGGTCGTGCGTACAACGAAGATAAAACAGGTGTAGAGGGCGCTGTTTTTTTTCTCTCGTTTAACCCTCGTCGTCGCGGCAGCGCATCTGCATCTGCATCTGTCACCAGCCCCAGGCATTCTACCTACCTACCGATCGATCGATCGAGGTGAAATCTCGAGGACTGCCGGAACTCCCAAATGGTTCAACCGAGGATCAGCCTCCAGCGAGCCCGGTGGCCGGCGACCTCGGCCACGACCGGGCGACGACTGTACGCGTCGGCCCCAGCAAAATCTCCTGCCCCGTTGGAGCTCGCAAACATCCGGCGCAGCCTGATCCTCATGGAGGACACGATCATCTTCTCGCTGATCGAACGGTCACAGTACGCGCTGAACCTGCCCGTGTATCAGCCCGGCGCGACGGTCCAACAGTACATGAAGGACAACGGCCGACAGCTGAGCCTCTTGGAGTACTTACTCATGGAGACGGTGCGTGATTCGACGAGAGATGGTGACTGGTCGACGTATCGACGGCGCCAGGATTGCTACGAATACGGCCGCCCTCGCCCCTCTCATCCCTGTCCTCACGCTCACTCTCACTCTCACTCTCACTCTTACGCTGACGCTGACGCTCACTCTTACACACAGGAGCACGTCCACGGCAAGATCCGGCGGTTCAGCTCGTCGGAGGAAAACGCCTTCTTCCCGAACTATCTCCCGCCGCTGATCCTCCCGCCGCTTCAGATCCAGGAGGAGGAGGTGCTGTACCCGGCGGCGAAAGAGGTGAACGTGAACAATGCCATCATGGATATGTACCTAGAGCACCTGCTGCCGGGCATCTCCGAGACGGGAGACGACGGGCAGTACGGGAGCTCGGCAATGTACGACGTGATGATCCTGCAGGCGCTCTCGAAGCGGATTCACTACGGGAAGTTCGTGGCGGAGAGCAAGTTCAGGAAGCAAACGGCGGAATATACTGAGTTGATCAAGCGGGAAGACGCAGACGCCATCATGGAGCTGTTGACGGATCGGGCGGTCGAGCTCAAGGTGATTGAGCGAGTGAAGCTCAAGGCGAGCACGTTCGGACAGGATCTCAACAGCGTCGGGGCCGCCGAGACGGATCGAATCCTGCGGTTGGACCCGGACGCCATCGGGGCGCTGTACGACACGTGGGTCATGCCGCTGACCAAGGACGTGGAAGTCTCGTTCGTGTTGCGAAAGTCTCGAGGAAGGAGCGAGCGGGGTCGAGCGGGGTCGTCAGCTCCCGTTCACGTGCTCGCTCGCCCGCTTCCAATCTCGCTGGCTCGCTCGCGTTTTTAAGCTCTTACTCACCCGCTCGCCCGGCGCACGTCGCTCGTCCGCTCCAGGTACCTGTTGCGCCGCCTCGACTGATGTGGTTTCGTTTTCGTCTTCATTTTCATTTTCATTGTCAGAACAAGTCATCGACCACCTAGGAGAAAAAGTAGGTCGCCGCCTTGATGTCCTCCAGGTCGAGGTCCCCTCGGGGCGGCAACGGCGGGAAGACGACGTTGGGGTGCTCGCGCTCCAGCTCCATGAGGAGGTCCTCCAGCAGGGGCTGAGAGTGGAGGGTGACAAACGTCTGGCGCAGGACCTCGTTCATCTGGTCCACCGTGCCGGCGTGGGTCCAGAAGGAGTCATGGACGCCGGCAAAGTCAAGGCCGAGCTTGCGGCACTCGACGGCCGTCATCATCATGTGCGACGAGTCGATCGAGTGAATGAAGTTGGGCGGAAACGCAGTCCTCTGGCGCTGCTTCATCACGGGCTTGGTGTCGTGCTCGGTCGCGAGGACCAGGCGCTGCAGGACGGTGCGGACGTGCTGCTGCGTCTTGCGGCGGTAGGGCTGGACGACGGGCAGGCCCAGGGGCGTCGTCCAAGAGACTACCCGACCCTCCTTGGCAATCAGTCGCGCGCACTCGGAAAGCCACTGCATGATGTGCTTGGCGGACGAGAACATCTCGAGCAGCGAGTCGAGCGTGACCCTGGCCGAGTAGCACGAGACCTTGTAGAGGACATGACTGTCCTCGAAGCCTCGCTCCTTGAGGCGGTTGCCTATCTGCGCACGGGCTCCCACAAACGTGACACCGTACACGCTCGTCATGACCGTCTGCTTGACAAGCTTGCGGTCAATCTCGGTGGACGCGACCAGGGTCTGCGCCTCGGGGACGCCGGCGGCCGCGTCCGCCTCGACGCGCTTGGCCACGAGCCGGCTGATCTCGCTGTATACGTCCTGTGGCCTGTCAACGGGGCACAGGTTGACGGCCCAGCCCCCGGAGAGGTCCCTGCCGAGGGCCGCGTAGTGCTGCAGCCCGTTGCACGAGCCGTCCTGGTGCACCGGTAGCCTCGACCGGTAGCTGGCCGGATCCCCGGACGAGAGCGCGCGGTAAATGTCGTAGCACGTGGCGAGGAACTGGAACGGCGCCTCGGCCTTGTACCACGCCGCCGCCGGGGCGTTGGACGCCATGGCCGCCGTCGACGACTCGGCGTTCCTGCCCTCATAGGCAAATGGGTCGGTGGCGTTGTCGATGATGGACGCGATGTGCTCCTCGACCCATCGCGCCCTGCCGTCCAGCGAGAGCTTGTCGATCCCCTTGCCCCACAGGTTGGCGGCCTGGACGTAGAGCCAGCGCAGCCCGTTGGGCCCGAGCGGGCGCTCGTCGGCAAACTGGAGCAGGCCCCTGCACATGTCCGACCCGAGATGGTTCAGGTGCGGGTGCATCGGGTACGCTCGACCGCGGAAGTCCACGTTGTGCGGGAAGTAGAACCGCTCCTCGTGGCTAAACTCCCGGGCGATGGCCAGCTTGTACTCCATGTCACACCGCAGCGAGTGCAGTTCGTTGTTCTTCTTCTTGGCGCGCGTCGAGTTATAGTAGCTCGCGTTGACGTCGGCCTTGGGGACGTTGAAGTAGAGCATCGGCCCGTGCGGCTCGACCCGACGGGGCCGGTAGCCCGGCTTCAGGACGGACGGCACGTCCACGTCCGTGCGGGCCGGGATGTCGCACATGCCGCCCCCCCACGCCCAGATGGCTTCAACGACCTTGTAGACGTCCTGGTTGATGGACCAGGCCGTCTCCCCCAGCGCGTTGAGCGACTCGTAGACGGGGAAGCACCCGTTCCCGGTGCCCTCGATCATCTGCGTGTCGGCCTGCTCGAGCCGCTGCCGCTGCGCGGCCGAGCCACGAACGCGCATAACCGACGTTCGTAGCGTCAAGTGGCCGCCCAGGTTGCGGCGCTGCCACGGTACGGGCGGCACGACCATCGGCAGGAACTGCGGCATGAAGGCCTCGGTCATGTGGTGAGGCTTGATGCGGCGCATCACCTCCTTGTCGGCCATGAGCAGCCCGTAGCGCTTCCAGACGCCCTTGAGCTTGGGGTCCGGGCCCTGCTCGAGCTTGTGCCAGAACGCGGGCACGCTCTTGAGCTCGCCCTCCCGTCGGGTGTCGACCCGGCACGCCTCTGTGAGCAGCTTGATCAGGATGACGCCGACCTTGGCCTGCATCTCCGGCTTCCACTCGAGGCCGTCGGGCGCGTCGGCCATCAGGCGCTTGGCGCGCTGCGTCAGCACCCGCATCTCCTGCGTGGAGGACACCTCGTGCGTCTTGTGGGTGAGCTTCTGCAAGCGCGCCTGCACCGACCCGTCCTGGAACCAGTCCAGATGGTCCAGGGGGAGCAACTCGCCCGCGTCCCGCAGGCTCGCGCCGATGTCGAACCACCGCTGCCACTGCTCGGGCGACAGGTCGCCCCGCTCCTCGAACAGGTCCCGCAGCTCGCGCCCTTGGTCGTACGTGTTCCGGACCTCTTTGACCTTCATGTTCTGCTGATGGACGGCGCGCTCCAGCCGGTCGATGTGGTGCTGCGCCTCCACGGCCTTGCCGATGGCGGTCGACCTGTGCGTCGTATATGCGAGTCGAGTGAGGCGATGGATTGATAATACTTCAGTCGACCGATCACGACAGGCGAGAGCGCAAATTCAGGCGGTAACCATCATCGCTACGAAAAAAATCGACACCGCGAACGCACAGCTTGGTCATCCGGGTCGCGCCCGGCCGGGCGCCGACAGCGTCGCCCTCGTTCTCCGGACTCATGAAGCCGTTCACTGCGCAGTGCAGCGTGATCACCGCGAGCTGCTCCGGGTCAAGCTGCAGGAGATACGGACCGTAGACGGATCGGTCGATGCCCGGCGCCCCGCTCGCGATCCGCATCTGCTCCTGTTCGATGGCCTGCGCCAGCGGCTTGAACCACGACACCAGCAGCTTCCGCGCGGGCGGTAGCGTCGCCGCCGCCCCCCGTCGCGTCGCTGCCTCTGCCTCGCGTCGGTATCTGGCGATCGCGGCGTCCACCGCCCGCGTCTCGAGCGTGATCTGCCGCTGCCAGTTGCGCTGTAGCCGCCGCCCCCGGGGGGTCCCGTCCATCAGCGACTGGTGGTAGCGGATCGCCGCCAGCGATCGCTCTATGTGACTCGGATTGTTTGCGGCCGTTCTATCTCGCACGTGGTGCTCCTCCTGTTGCTCGTCAAACATGTGCAGGCCCTCGAACTGAAAGCCAGAGGAGCTCGTGCTCGTCTCGGCGCCGCCGTCCCCATCGCCCGCGTCGGCGCCCCGCTGGGACGCCTGGCTGAGGATGGTCGCGACCAGGTCCGAGTATGCTCTCTTCGCCGCCGAGTCCTCCGGGTCGTCGTGGGGCGGGCCGAAGGCCGAGGACGAGTCAGTGGCGTCTTCGAATTCGGGAATGGACGAGAGCGCCGCCCTGCCATGTTGGAGGAGAAGCGGCGGCGTGCCACGGAGGAGGCCAACTCGTGTCAAGCCGCCGACAAGACTGCGCAACATGGTCCTGTCTCTACGGTGCTGTCTGCGAACCTCGTGAATGCATTGGTTTTTATTGCTGTCTGATTTCGCGCTCGTGTCCGGCGGAGAGAACGCCCTGCGATGGGGAGCCCCGACGAGTGCGTGCGTAGATCGCCGTGTGTTCGCGTGTGCGTGCGTGCGTGCGCCGAGTTCGAGAACGGTTCTTCTTCTTCTTCTTCTGGGGAGCTGTACAGCTGCATGCAGCTGGCACGAATCAGTTGGCACCGGTTTCATGAAACTGATCAGTGTAGCGAGCTCAAGAATCACACGCTCGCTAGTCACGAATGCTCCTCTGGCCTCGGCGACGGACCGTTGATGTCGTCGAGGATGCTGGAGAAGGAAGTCGGGAGCTGCCACAGGTCCGAGGGCTGGCGGGGGACGGGGAAATCGCGAGAGTTCATGCGCATCACGTCGCTGAGCGTGCTCGGCAGGGCAGAGACGAGACTGCGAGCCCCCATAAAACCGTCGCGGCTCGATCCACTCTGTTCCTTGCCGCGAGACGGGCCCTGGCCCAGGCCGCCCGCGCCGCCTCGACCGAGCTGCTGCGTGAGGCGTTCCACGTTCTTCTTGTGCCTGCGACCGTTCTGATGCTCCATCAGATGCGCCTCCGAAGTGGTCGCGATCCCACACACCGAACAAATCAGACGCTCGGCGGCCGAGACGCCAAAGTCGCGCGCCACGTTGAAGGGCGACGGGTCTCCGCCCCTGCCCCCGCCCCTTCCACGCTCGGAGAAGGGGTGCGCGCGGGACTCGAGGATCCTGCCTCCTCCCTTGACGGTATTCTCCAAGGCTGACGTCTTCCAGTAGGCAGTGATCAGGCCCGACGTCGTGAGGAAGGACAAAGCCCGCAGCGCCGACGCGTCCCTGGCCTCCTGTGCAGACACGCCGTGGCCGACGAAGGACGCCTCCTCTCCCGAGGCCCCGATCACAGCCAGCGTCACCTCGGCCTGCCAGTGCTCCCCTGGCGTGGCGTACACGTTGAACGACGGGGGCACGCCACACATGCCACAGCAGAGCGTGTGGAGGAGGGACGACGGGGACGGCAGCAGGCGTTCCGACAGCGGCGATACGCCCTTGTTGCGGAGCTGCATGAGACCCTCCTCCAGGCTGGCGTCGCCGGAGCACACAAACTCGGAGGCCGCCAGCAGCTGCTGGTCGGCCTTGGAGATTTCGACCCACTGCGACGCCTGCAGCGTGGTGGCAATCACGTGGCAGCGAGGCCCGGCGAGGCCCTTCGCGTTGGCGTCGCCAGAGACGCCACAGATCTGCCTCATCACAGTCAGGGCGTTCGAATCCATGTCAAAGCCAGAGGAGTGGATGATGCTCCTCGGGCTGAACCAGACGACGTTGGAGCAGCGCTCGCGCACCGCCTCCCTCCTCGCCGACTCGTAGACCATCGCGTATTCGGTCACGATGATGGCGCTGGCCGTGGGCTTCATCTCGCCGTCCGTCCAGACGACTGCCTCGTCCTCTTGAAAGATTCCGGCGTTGAGGCAAGCGCGACGGAGCTCATGGGCCTCCATCTCGTGCCTGGCGACCACGCAGATGACCGCGCTGCCGACGTCGAGCCTCTGGAGCAGCGAAATGAGGACGCCCTGGCGCGACGAGACGTGGGCGCCCGACCCATTGTCGAGATCTTCCCTGGCGATGGTCTCCCTGAGGGGGGCCGACGCGACGGCCTTGTGGACCTCGCTCACGATGTCGGCCTCGTCGGCCGTGTGCTCGCCGACCTGCTTGACAAAGTCCTCAAAGGCGGGGCGGAGGACCGACATGCCCGCCTTGTAGCCTCCCGACATGATGACCAGGACAGCTCCCACGCATTTCTGCACGTGCTGCATGATCATCTTGCCGACCCTGTTGTCGCAAAACTCCATCGAGTGGAGCACCATCAGCTCGACCTGCTCCCAATCGTGCTGGAACGGGTTGACCAGCACGTCCTCGTCCGTCTTGGGGAAGTGGATCAGACGCCCGAATGGGTTCAGATTGAACTTGAAGAGGACGTCCCAAAGGGCCAAAAAGTGGCGGACGGTCGTCATGATCAGATCCTGCTCCTGCGGAAGCGTGTCGTACGACTCAAAGGCGAGCCGAGAGCGATGGATCCGAGAGGCCAACTCCTCCAGGGCGTGACCGGCGGGGAGCGCGATCCCGGCCTGAAGACTGTGCGCGAGCTTCCTGACGCTCTGACGAAGCTTGTCGAACGGCCTGCTGAGGGCGTGCAGCTGCGGCAGCAGCGTGCCCAGGATCTTCGGCCTGTCCTCCATGGGGATCTTCCAGTAGTACTCTCGCACCAGCGTGTTCATGGGATGGTTCCTGGTGGTGTAGAACGCATCGTGGAGGACCAGAAGCTTGGTACGGTCCAGGTTGTAGACGCCCAGCTTGACCAGCCGCATCAGCAGGCCCGCGGTGAAGACGAGCACGTCTTTCTCCCTAAACTCCTTCTCGAAATTGTAGAGAAAGTCGCCGCCGCAGTAGGCACCGACGTTGACGTTGCCTCCGAGGATGCCCCTGAGGCGCGTGGCCTGCGAGAGCACCTGCCCTGGACGCACGGCGCAGAAGACGACGTGGTGCTTGTGCTCCGTCCTCGCTTGGAGCGCCGACTCGATCACCTGGTCGACGATCTGCATCATGCCCAGGCCGGTGGGCAGGAAGACGAGCTCGTTCGTTGTCGGCCCGTCTACCATCGACGCCACTTGCGAAGTGAACTGCGACGTCATCTTGCTTGCTCTCTCTTCTTGGTTTCCTTGTGTCACGATGCCCGGGAGAGATTGCTGGAGGGCACGATTGCTGGAGGGCACGAAGGCTCAGCGGGTTTGGGGTTTTAGATGGATAAGGTACGGTTCGAAGAAGTGCACCGCGCGGCGTGGCTCGCGTGGGGGACGTGGATTTTTCCTGATGCTTCTAAATTTGCACCGACTTGTGGCACCTCCGCGGCACCCGTTCAGCGCTGACCTGCGAATTACAAGCTCGTGGGAAGCCGACTTTTCACAAGACACTCGCTTCGCGAACGAACCAAACAAACAGGGGAAAATTCCAATTCGCAGTCGCCCCCCCGACTGGCGACGGTCGCCGACGACGGTCTAGTTGCTCAACTGCCTAGTTGTTCGGCGGCCTCGACCGGTCGCGGAGCCGCCGATCAAAGTCGGACAGCTCGTCCCGTGCCCGCTCTGCGAGCAACCGGTCCACCTCGTCCTCCACCCCGTCCTCGCCAGCGTCGTCGCCAGGCGCCGCACTCCCAGCCCCCCGACGACCCCCACCGGAATCCACACCGACCGCCTCGTCGATGCGCGGAAAGGTCACCCGTGGCAGCCTCAATCGGCGCAAAAACGCAAGGTTCACGTCCGGCAGGAGGGCCTCGCCGTCAGCACGGTAGTACCTCGCACGCTCCACCTGCACGTGCGCGGCGCCCACGGCGACGCTCAGCCACGTGAAGGCGTCCAAGCGAAATCCATCGACAACGTACGGAACGGCGTATAGAAACGCGAGCGACCAGTAGTACAACGCGTCGTCGCCCCGGTCGTCGTCGTCCGGCGTCGGGTCGCCGTACATCGAGTCCACCGCCGCAAATGCCCAAGAGGCAAAGTTGAAATACGGCAGAAAGGACAGGACGGCCATGACGGACCACCGCACCGAGTCTTCGAACTCGTCCGCGTCCGCGTCGGCGCTGCTGGGCGAGGCCGCACTCGTCTTTCGGGGGCTCGCGAGCGACGCCCCGACGGCCGCCAGCAGCGCCGCGCCGACCCCCATGTGTACGACGACCGCCACGGTGTCGATGCCTCCAGCTGCCGCCACACCTGTCGCCGAACGGTCGTTTTGTTGCTGGACGAGGAGTTGTTGATGTCGTCCGCTTCCGCTTCCGGGACAGCCCGCGCGGGGCAGCCAGCCTGCGTTGCCGGGACAGCCCGTGCGAGTGCCGACGAAGGGCTTCATCATCATCGGTCTCAGGGTGGGGTTTGGGCCCGAGCCCCGAATTGCGACTGGTTCGAGGGGCGAGAAGTTCAAACTAAATGACAAACGTCTTCGGGCTGCTGTTATGACGACAACGTCCCCGCGCGGCGGTGGCTACGCCATCTCAGAGAGCGATTATGAGTACTCAGACGAGTCTGAGTACTCCACGAGCAGCACCGACACGGTGGGTACTGAATGAACTCCGAACGCTCGCACCTGCTGACTCTAGCGTCGCTCGTTGTTCGCCAGTTGGACGACCTCCTGAAGCGCTTTAGCCTCCAGTACTCGCCGAACTACGTCGCCAAGGTGCGGGACCAGGCGGGTCCCCTCGTGTACGGCGCAGACCTCACGCTCAGCTCGGACCTGAAGGAGCCCCGGCTGGCGGTGATGGCCAAGCCGGCCGACAGGGAGTTTTTGCTGCGAAGGGTCCGCGTCGAGCAGTCGGGAGACGTCTCCGTGCGATCTCGAAAGTTGAAGGTCTGGGTGCTGACGCTCGACGCCGAGGCGGTGGTTAATCCGTTGAAGAAGACCGGCGATTGCGGCTTTCGCCTGGCCACGACGTGGGACGCGACGGGCGGCCGCGTCGAGAGGAACAGCAAGTTCGAGGCCATGGAGGGCTTGCGGGTGGGAGTCACGTGGGCAGTAAACTACTCGTTGCCCGAAGTGACCGGGAAGTTCAACAACCGCGGCACGGGGGACGAGGGCGGGGAGCGAGGTATGCACACGTCGCTCGGGTACGCGCACGGCAACGTATCAAGGATGGAACTCGCCGTCTGGCCCCGGAAACTGTTGGGGGCGCTCTCTGGCGACGATCAGGACCAAGGCAACGCGAAGAAAAAGGAGGAGCTCAAGGCCCTGCTGGGCGACGGATCGTCCACGCCGGGATCCTCGCTGATCGACCGGTTTGTCAGCTCGTTGAAGGACGTGGGGATGCCGAAAAGCCAAGAATCGCGGGGGGGTGAACAACAACAACAACGGCGGTGAATGGTATGCAATGGTATTGCTTCGTATATATACATAACAATCACCCCATCATCATCGTCGTCGTCACTGTTCCATGCTCTTCTTCAGCTCGGCGCGGAGCTTGGTGGAGAAGTCGGTATCGTCGCCCCCGTCGGCGTCGTCCCAGCTCACCTCCCAGAGCGATTCGTCGTTGATCTTCGCTGTGTCCTTGTTCGTCCAGTCCTGCACCTCAAACTCCAGGAACTCGTCCTCTTCTGCCAGTTCGACCGTCAGCTCTTTCCCTCCTGTACTGGCCATGTTGACTCTGATCGGTCGTGATGATTCGTGTCTCCCGTCGTCTCGTCGCCTTCTCGTCGCCGCGTCACTCGCCGCTGCTCGTACCCGCACTCGTCGTGCCTCTCTCTCTCCCCTGTGGTGGATGCGTGAAGGCCAATCAAAGTTCGGCCAAAATTGTTGTTGAGAACGACGAGACCTCGAACTCTCTCGCTCGCTCACCAGAATTCAAAACATCCCGTCCATTGCATCGACGACGACAGACAGACCCGAACACTTGGACGCGTCCGTCCCTTGTGCGCCGATCCGGGCACGAGAAGCAACAGGGCGAGGCCGGAAACGGGGCAACTGCTGAATCCAGAATTCAAAATCATGGGCGGTCCGCAGCGAAAATCAGCGGCCAAGCCAATCATCGACGACGAGGTCGAGGATGACGAGGTTGGCACTCCCGGGGAGGGCGAGATCGTATCCATGGACGCGGTCGACCTGACGAACGAGAAGAACGACGCTGGCGAGCAGGGAGGATCCAACGCGACCAAGAAGCGGTCTCGAAGAGACCCCGACAGCGGGTCCAAGAAGCCGAGAAAGTCGGACAAGACACTGACGGGGAAGAAGGAGAAGGAGAGCCAGGGGGTCCTGGAGAGGACCCTGGTCGAGGAGTTTGTGGACGACGACGGCGAGACGGACGTCGATATGGACGCCGACGACGGCGAGGGGATGCGCAAGGAAGGGCTCCCGGGCCACGTCAAGCAGATCAAGTTGGTCGACTTCATGTGCCACGACCACATGACGATGGAGTTCGCGCCGCACTGCACCTTTGTCAGTGGGAAGAACGGGTCGGGCAAGTCGGCATCCCTCCAGGCGCTTCAGTGCAGCCTCGGCGTGAAGGCGACCAAGCACAGCAAGGCCGGGTCGCTCAGCAAGCTGATCCGAACGGGACAGGACGAGGCCGTTATCAAAGTCACCATCTGGAACAAGCCGACGCGCGACTATGAGGCGTTCCGCCACGACGTGTACGGGGATTTCATCACGATCGAGCGGCGGATCACGAAGAAATCGCATGCGTGGGCATTCTATTCGGCTAATGGGAAGGTCATCTCGCGCAAGAAGGACGAGCTGGAGCAGATCCTCCTGACCCTCAACCTCAACGCGTCCAACCCGGTGACCGTGATGACGCAGAACACTGCTCGTGGCCTGCTCGGCTCGACGACGGCCAAGGCCGACCACGAGAAGTACGATCTCTACATGGACGCCACACAACTGGGGACGATCGCAGAGAACATCGCCAAGACCAAGGAGTCGCTGAACTTGATGTCCGAGCACGTGGAGAAGATCAACCACGCCTACGGGGAGATGGAGGACAAGGTGAACGACGCCAAGAGTCGCAGAGACAAGCTGTTGCGCATCGAAGACCTGAAGGAGGAGATGAACGACCTGGAAATCGTGTTTGCGATGGAGATCATCCTGGAGCAGGAGGCGATGAGGGACGACCTCGTCGAGCGCCTCGCGGAGCTCGACCGCGAGGATACAGCCAAGGCGCTGGAGGATTCCCTGGCGAAGCGCGAAGCCCTCCACAAGCGCCAGGCGGAGATCACCGAGCTCGACGCCCAGCACGTCGAAAGGTCAAAGGCCATGACCGAGGAGGTGCACCAGCTCATGGCGGACCTCAAGGAGCGCAAGAAGGAACTGCAGATCAACAAGAAGAAGGTCAACAGGTACGGCGGTCTTGTGATCGAGGCCGAGGGAGAGAAGCAGGCCGCCGAGCAGGCTCTCGAGGCGCTCAAGGACGGCGCCGAGGCCGGCGAGGACGCGGGTGCGACGTTGCAGGAGAAGGAGAACCAGGCCCTGAACGAGCACCTGAAGCAACTCAACGACGCCACGAATGCCAAGACGAAAGCTCTGGAAACGGGGCAGAATTACGAGAAGATGTACCAGGCGTCGATTGACGAGGTCGAAAGCCTCAAGGAGGGCGCCAACCGGCTGCAGTTGTCGATGAAGCGTCACGAGCAGCATATCACGCAGCTTGAGAACCAGCTCAAGCAGCAGAAGGCCGGCGCCAAGGGCTCCGTCCACGAGTTCGGGAACATGGCCTCCAAGCTCGTCGATGCCATCGACAGGGCGCACTCGCAGGGCAAGTTCTCCGCCAAGCCGCTGGGCCCCCTCGGCAGATACCTGGGTCTCAACGACCGCAAGTACGCCATGTCGACCGAGGAGGCCATCGGCAAGCACCTGGAGGGCTACCTGGTGACCTCGCAGAGGGACCTGGACGTGCTGACCAAGGTCTTCATGGACGCCGGCGCGAACAGGCACTTCATGCCTCGGATCGGAGTCATCAACTTCGAAAGACAAAGACGGGTGCACGACGTGCCGTCGTCCAAGAGGCCAAACGGTCCGACGATCATGTCCGTGCTCACCTGCGAGGAGTCGGTAAGGCCCATCGTCATCAACTACCTGATCGACATCGCCAGGATCGAGTCCACCTCCCTCGCGCCGTCCACCAGCTCGACACAGGCTGAATGCACTGCCCTGGCCAAACAACCGAACGTGTCCGTCGTCTTCGACTGCCAGGGCAACAGGTACATGGCCAGGGGCGGCAGCGTCGCGTTCGAGGGCTTCGATGACAAAAGGGCGATCAGGGGCCCGCGCCTCGGGCTCTCCAAGCAGGAGAAGGTCAAAGAGCTGGAGCAGAGGATCCGCGACGCGCGGGCCGCGTTGACAAAGAGCAACGACGAGTTGACGGGCAACCGTTCCGCCTTGCGGAAGGCCGTCGCCGCCCAGGAGGACTACAAGAGCAAGGTGATCGCGGCCCGACTCGCCCTTGATGAGGCCAGAGGAAACCTTACAATGCTCGAGACGACTCGCGACCGGCTCGAGGACGTCGCGCAGGCACCCGAGGACGGTTTCATGAGCCAGATCCAGACGCAGGCGGCCAACATCATGGAGTTTCAGTCCAAGGTCGAGGACGCCAAGGCCAGGATCGACACTCTGAATCAAGAGATTGGAGTCCTGGAAGAGCGCCGCGTGGAGCTGGGTAAGCAAATGGACGCCCGCGACGAGTCGATCGAGATGCTCAAGGAGTCGCAGTCCTCGGTCAAGAAGGAGATCAAGAAGATCGAGCAGTACATCGCCAAGCTGAACCAGGTCAAAGACGCCCAGAACGGGAAACGGACTCAATGGGAGCAGCAGGTCAAGGACATCCAGGAGGCGATCGATCAGTCGATGGAGACGACCCTCGCAATTGTCGAGAGCCGCGAGAACGCGGCCGCCCGCAAGCAGCACCTGGTGGACACGTACAGGTCCAAAGGGATCTCCAACAATGACATCGAAAAGTTGATCACCCGCAAGGCGTTGGAGAAGAAGTACCAGCACCTGGCCAAGACGATCGAGGAGGCCGAGGAGGAGGCTGGAGGCAACCTGGCCGACCTCGAGGTCGAGGTGGCCAACGCCGAGGAGAAGCTCGCCCAGGACGGCCATGACATGCGCAAGAACCTCAATCTCTTCAAGGGATTGCAGGATGCCTACAAGCAGCGCGAGGCCAAGCTGTTCCAGGTTGACGACTTTGTCGAGCGCACGGTGTCGTCCAAGTTCAGGCACTACATGCGCAAGAAGGGCCACTTTGGCAAGATCGTCGTGCGCCGCAAGGAGAAGAAGCTGGAGATCGGCGTCCGGATCGGGTCGGACAAGAAAAAAGAGTCTGTCATCAAGGACTTGAAGCAGCTGTCGGGCGGCGAGCGTTCCTTTGCGACGGTCGCCTTTGCGCTTGCCCTCGGCGGCGAGACCGACACGCCGTTCAGGGCCATGGACGAGTTTGACGTGTTCATGGACTCCGTACGATATTGATTGTCGCAATTACGGGCACGCGCGTACGCGCGTACGCGCGTACGCGTGTGCACACGCCTCGACGCTCGTTCACTCACTCGCTCGCTCGCTCCTCGTGCCTGTGCAGGTCAACCGGAAGATCGCCATGGAGAATCTCATCAGTTTTGCCGCAGAGAACCCCAACCTCCAGTTCGTATCTTGACTCGCCAACGACCCACTACGGACTCGACTTGCGATCCTCCGCACACGTCCTCCTCTCGCTCCCACTCACCGCCTCGCCGCCTCGCTTCCTCATCCACACAGGTTTATCTTCTTGACGCCGCAAAACTTGGACACGCTGGTCTCTGCGCGCGATCACTGCCGCGCCAACGGGGTCGAGCTCCCTGACGACTTCATCAAGGTTGTGAGCATGAAGCCGCCCCGAGGTTGATCTTCGGTAACAAAGCTTTGATACTTAAGTATACGTTCAGAAACGATCTAAAATCATTCGTTGTTGTTTTGGTGGGATAGCTCATTTGTTCGGCTGTGTGCCTGATCTGGATCTCAGTCTGCTTTCGCCTTGACGGCCTCGACGGCACCGACACCAGCGCCCGCCTCGTCCTCTGACTCTGCGCCCAGAAGCTGAGTTGCGAGGCAGCTGGTGAGGATGATGACCGCGCCAAAGATGCCGAGCGGGCTGATGCGCTCGCCCAGCAGCGCGAAAGCGAAGCAGGCGCCCACGACCGGCTCCAGGGTGTAAATGACCGACGCCTCCACGGAGCTGATGTCCTGGAGCGCGAAAACTTCCATCAGGAGCACGACGTCCGTCGTGAGCAGGCCCGTGTAGAGCACCTCGCCCCAGGGAATGCCTGCGAGCTGGTCCACCTCCAAAGAACCAAGTGCCGTCAGCAGGGCCGGGTGCGTGCCCAGTGCCGCGCCCGTGGTTATCACGGCCGTTGTCGCCAGCACCACGCCCATGAGCTCAAACGAGGAGTCTTTGCCGAGAACCCTGGCCCAAGCCTCCGTGCGGAACATCTGCACGCCGAAACACACCGCACTGAGAGCACTCCACAGATCTCCCAGGCTCGGACTGGAGCCGCTCTGCTCCAGCAAAGAGACGCCGACGAGCGCCGCAGTGGCGGAAAACCACGTGATCGGCTTGACACCCCGGCCCGACAACCCCGCCAGGAACGGGACCACGAGCACGGTGAAGGTCGACAGAAAGGAAGCGCGCGAAGCGTCAGTGGTCAGCAGACCTTCCGCCTGTAAAAGGTACCCAACGGCCGTATAGATGCCAATCTCGAAGCCGCCCTTGACGACATTGACGTTCTTCGCCGCACGAAGGAGCACCGGGGCGAAAAACAGGGCTGCGACGATGAAGCGCAGCGAGCAGAAGTAGAACGGATCCCAGGCGCCGGCCTCTTTGACGACCACCCAGTTGGTGCCGCACAGCAAAACCAGCAGGTTGAGCATGATCAGACCTCGTACTCTCGACGGGATGACGTCGGGCCAGAACGTCTCCTTGGGCTCCTCCACTTTCGTGCACGATAGCTTGCCGCACACGTATTCCTCGCCATCTATGGAAAAATAATGCGCCTGGGCGTCGTGCGGCTCGGGAGGGAGGTCTGCTGCTGCCTCGGACGCTTCCGACGCTTCCGACGCGGCGTTCACGGCGTACGCGGCGTCCACAGCCTCGATCGAAGAGGTCGAAGACGACTCCTCATACAGTTTTTCTGCTGGAGCCGCGGCGAGGGTCGGCTTGTTCGTAGAGCCCGCCTTGGAGTTCGTCAGCACCCTAGGCAGCCTGTGGGAGGTGCTTCGGAGCACCGGTCCTACCCGTAGCTGATAAATAGCGCGTAGACCCGTCATGTGATGTCACGGGGGAGCAAAGCGCGAAGAATCCGGCAGAAACGAGGTTGCGAATCACAGCTTCAAAAATTGGCGCACAATACGCCAGCGGGAGTAGTAGGAGGCCTCTCTCCCGCACTGCTCTGTGTAAGTACGATCAATAGTATAATATTATAAGCAGCGAGCGCGTGAAAGGTCGAATTGGCCGTGTCGCGAAGGTCTAGGGTCATTTCATCCCTCCTCCCTCTCGTTACAAACTACGTAGTTTGTATGTATGACGTATACGTCAAAAGAGTGTATCAGATTCATTCGGTCAGCAGCAGCAGCAGTCCCTCCGCTTCAGCTTCAGCTCGCCTCCTCTGCCGTCCCCGTCGCCCGTCGCCGAAGCTTGGCCTGTGCCGACGTGGAGAACGAGTCGAGCTCGCCTTCGACCCAGTTCGCCAGGGGAGGCAAGGGCGTACCGTTGGGCAGCGTGACGCCGGGCTCGAAGAGAGAGTCGAAGAAGGCGTGCGCCATGGCGTCGCCGGCCGTTATCCGCTTGACCGGGTCGTACACCAGCATCTTCGACAGCAGGTCGATCGTGTCCGGGCAGGCCTTTTTATTGGCCGAGAAAACCTTGGACCACGGACTCGGGTTTATGAACGGGAACTTGAAGTCCGTGTAGTGCGGGTTCATGGCGAAGATCTCCTGCTTGGACGGCGTCCCCAGCACCTTGATGATCTCCACCAGCTGGTCGATACCTGACTCCCCGGGGAACAGCGGCTTGCCCAGGATGAGCTCCGCGAACACGCAACCCAAGCTCCAAACGTCAATCAGCGGCGTGTAGTTTGCCGCGCCGAATATGAGCTCGGGCGCCCGGTAGTACCTCGAGCAGATGTACGAGATGTTGGACTCCTCTGGCCGCAGGATCTTGGCCGAACCGAAGTCACAAAGCTTCAACGCATGTGTCTGAACGTCCACCAACAGGTTCTGCGGCTTGATATCCCGGTGACAGATGCCCTGGCTGTGGATGTGCGCCAGCGACCGGAGCATCTGGTACACGTACAGCTTGACCAGGAAGATCGGCACGCGCTCGTTCGCCCGCACATAATGCTTGTTGATCTTGTACACGGTGTCGGGAACGTACTCGAGGACCAGGTTGAGGTACAGGTCGTCCGAGTTTCCGTTGGTCGTCGACGTCTTGTTCGAAGCCGGCTTGGACGACGAGGACGGCGACGACATCGGCGGCGGCCCGCCAGAAGAGTAGAAACAGTGCTTCAGCAGCACCACGTTTGGATGGTTCAGCTTTCGTATGATCTGCAGCTCCCGGTTCTTGAACCGCCTGTCCTGGAGCACCTTCTTTATCGCCACAATCTCGTCCGTATCCACGCACTTCGCCTGGAACACCACCCCAAACGACCCATTACCCACAACTTTAAGGGTCTTGTATCGTATGGTCTTCACGACGCCCCCGTTGTAGAGCCTGTCTGTGCTGTACGTCGTGATTGTCGTCTCGGGCCCGGTCGGGTCGCCCTCCGTCACCTTGCCCTCCCACACCGACTCCCGCCCCTCCCGCTGTGCCGTCGATAGCGTCAGCTTCCCCATGCCGATCGGCAAGCTGTCGACCGTGTCGGTGTTTCCCCCGTCGGGTTTGCTGGGGCTCAGGCCCTTGGAGTTGAAACTTGTGCTCGCAGCCGTCGCCTCTTTCCCCTCGCCCGTTCCGTGTGTTCCCATGCGTCAGTCGTGTCGATAGCGGTGGCGGAATCGGGAAGGGACGAGGGACGCGAGAGATGGAATGAGATTTTCAGGTTAGGCACGTGAATGACGTTCCGGGTTTGCGTGTGGGGTCTCGCCGGGTCTCGTGCGTCTTCGGTCCCGTTTACCGATTTCTCCTCAAGCGGGTCGTTCCCGCCTGCTGGTTTTGAGTCTGTCTGTCGTCCACCGAGTTTTTGCTCGACGGGAGAAGGCCGGATCTGGCGCGGTCCGGACCGCGCCAGAAATCAGTCGGTATACAGAGGGATCTTTGATTCGATCGCCGCGCGTGCCAACGAGACCAGTACTACTACAGACTACAACCGCCGATGATGATGCAGACCGCGACTGCGTGCCGCTTCAGCGCAATTCCGAATCAGAGGAGAGGACTTGAGGTCAAGACGAGGGCTGTGCGGCCCACGGGCGTCACCGTCAGCGACGTCAAGAGTGCCGACGGAGGGAGGATGGTTGTCGAGGTCGACGGACAGAAGGTACGTGTTGTCAGAAGCAGACCCGTGCGCGAGGTCGAACCCTGTGCGCTCGAGCTGGTGCTCACAACTGGTCGACCCGACACCTGCAGGTGCTCCTCGCGGCCGACGGCGGCGAGGTCTACGCGCTGTCGAACAAGTGTGCCCATATGGGGATCAGGTACGTGATGGGACGACGTCGACCCGGTGTCGTTCACCTCACCTTACCCGCTCGCTCGTTCAACCTGACAGCCTGGTGGGCAAGACGAAATTGCTTCAGGTGCGTCGATTTGACTCGACCGGCGGACACGCCCTCTATGCCCCTTACGCCCTCTACGTGCGCACGCTCCTGCCGCTTCCCCTCGCTTCCCCTCACTCGCGCTACGCGCTTCGTCTGGCCGCCAGGGCGAAGTTTCCGGCGGATGCATCACCTGTCCCGCGCACGGTACCAAGTTTGCCCTGAAAAATGGAGAGGTCCAGGGGCCCTGGTGTCCGAACCTCCCGGAGCTGCCGTTTGTGGGCAAGATTGGGAACCCGCCTTGCAGCCAGCCGACCTTTGCGGTCTCCGTCGACGAGTCTGGTGCCGTCTCGGTGGACCTCTAGGCTGGAACATCTCTGATGATTCTCTCGATTCTTGATTCTCGATTCTTGATTAATTAAAGTTCCATTGAAAGGGGGAAAAAAAGAAGAAGACTCAGCCATCGCGAGGGCAATTCGTACTACTCAGGCAGAGGCACACAGCTTGCAATGGACGATCCCGTGCTCGCACCTCACCTCGTGCGACTTCCTGTCTCGCCTCTCGGCCGCCGCCTCCGCACGGCGTCGGTCAGTCCTCGCACGTCGCGTGTCGTGGCCGGTCATTCGTTCCTCCTTCAGCATTCTGCCGTGCTCCGCGCGGCTCTCTTGCTTGGCCTGTTTGGCCGCGGCAAGCTCCAATTTCCTCGCCTCCTTGAGCTCCTTCTCCCTGAGCTTCGTCTAGGTGGGCGAACGAACGAGCGCGAAGCGCGAGTGAGTGAGGGTCGGAGCGTGCGAGGAAGCGCACGCGGGTGGCGATCGTTATCGATTCGTACCTGGGCGAGCTTGTCGCGCGTCGAACTCGCCGGTGGCTTTCCTTTGGACGATATCGAATCGATAAGAGACACCTTCATGGTCCCGCTGATTGTAGTTTCGGACTCGAGTCCCAAAATATCGTAAACCAATGCGGAATTTTACCTGCGCAGGTGCATGCACTACCGAATCCTAGGCTAGTCCCTGTACTTCCTCGGCGTCGGAGACCGTCCGCGAGCAGGGGAGCGACTCTTCGACCTCGATCGCCTCGGCGGCGGCGACCACTGTCGCGTTTCGGCGACCTCGATCTGCGACTTTGCCGGCGACGGTACGGCGACCTGCTGCCGCGCCTGGGCGACCTGCCATCGCGCCTGGGCGACCTGCCATCGCGCCTGGGCGACCTGCTGCCGCGCCTGGGCGACCTGCCATCGCGCCTGGGCGACCTGCCATCGCGCCTGGGCGACCTGCCATCGCGCCTGGGCGACCTTGATCGGCGACGCTGGTACGGTGACCTCGACCTCCCCCGACGTGACGCGTGCGGGGAGCGAGAGCGACGACGGTACGGGCTTGCATCGCGCGGCCTGTTGTTGAAACGACCCGGCGAGATCGACCTTCGCCTCCTGTACGGGTTATCGCGCGGGCTGCGGCTTCGCCTGCGATTCCTGTACCGATCGACGTCACGGTCCCTGCGACCACCATCCCTCCTGCCGTCCCTGCCGTCCTTACCCCTGTCGCCACGATCGCGATCCCTGCCCCTTCCGCCGTCTCGCTTTCGGTCGCCGTCGCGCCTTCCTCGGCCCTTGTTCCGCGCAAACTGCACATTCACCCTCTGTCCGTCAATCTGACCGTCGTTCATGAACTTCTGCGCCTCGATACCCTGCTCCTCGGTCTCGAACGTCAGCGTGAAGTTGTGCTCGACCGACGTCTTGCTCTTTTCAATCTCCACTGAGACGGGGCCAAACGTGCCCATGATCTCCTTCATGTGCGCGACGCTCACGTTGCGAGAGACGCCAGGCAGCCACAGGATGTTGCGGCCGATGTCCCTCGGTACACCACTGTTCGCCTCGCTCTTCTCTCTCTCGCTCCTTTCGTTCTTGGTCGCGGCGGTGTCTGCCGCCTTGGTCTCGGGACCCGGGGACCGATCCCTGCTCCTGTCCTCGTCGGACTGCATCCACGAGGGTGCGGGGCTCCTGCGTGCGTGCGTGAGGGTTCGCGCGAGGCGAGGCGAGGTGAGTGCACCGGTGCAGAGAATGAACCGGCGCTGCCGGTTCTCCCGGTTGCTCGTCGATATACCGTTTCGCGACGCAAACGTACTCTGATTCACTCATACTTCAACTTAAGTATGCACGAAGACGGCACGAAGACGGCACGAAGACGGCACGAAGACGGCCGAATGAAGAGAGAGACCGATTTGTTTTTCTTCTCGTTTCTGCTCCTCCAGCAGCAACCTGCTGGCAGCAGAGGCAATAGCAATGCCCGGGCATCGTCATCGTCAGCAGCACACACACATGGTACGAGGATCCGTCGCACGATCCGCGTGGCACCCACGCCAACGGGCCTCCTCCAACTCCCTCCGATGCCGCCCTGTTGCTGCTCACGCCCAAGGACGAGGAGAGGGACGAGACCGCACACCCGACGCCGACTCGGCGTTGCGGATCCGCTTCCAGCCGAGCAATATCGAGACAGTCGCGACGCCGGGCCTGATGCTCGCGCAGGTCGCCGAGGACGCCGGCGTGCCGATCAGCTCCGGCTGCGGGGAGGGCCAGTGCGGGGCCTGCGAAGTCGAGATACGGAAGGGTGGCGGCTTGGAAGACGGCTTTGTCGTCCGCTCGTGCGTCACACCGGTGCCGCGGGCGGAACTCGTCGCCGAGGGGGGCGAGCTCTGGGAGGTGTCGACGGACTTTTGTGACTTGGGCGGCGTCTGGTGAGCCACAGCTTTACATCATGGGTTCATTTGTTGTCATCATGAGCCAGCAAAACAACGCACTCAACTCTCTCAGGGATTCACGCGCGTCGCATGCCAGGTCCCGTCGACCTTTTCGAAATCCACCCGTTCGTTCGACTTCAGAGAGAGCAGCGACACCCGGTCAACCTCGACGCAACACAGGCAGAACGCGGGCGCCACCGGATCGTCCTTCGTGGGGAGCCCTGCGGCGTCGACGTTGTACTGGGCCTCGCCGTTACCGTCGCCCGTTCTCGCGACCCCGGGCTCGGGCCACAGGAACTGCTGCCGTCCCGGATCCGACATGTTGCGCCATGCCATCGTCCGCGCCTTGCCGAGCGCCGCGTCGGTCGTCTCATCAGTGACGACCCGCACCTTGCCGCTGATCCTGTACTGTTCCCGCGTCGCCGGCATGTACCACGCAACCTCGGTCCAAGGCACCCGCTGGAAGTGCAAGACCTTCTCGCTCCGCCTGTCCGTCACGAATGTAAGCACGTTCTCATCCACACGACCGTCCGGCGTGGGCAGGAAGCCGCGGTAGACGACGGTCCGGTTCGTGGGCCTGCCTTGCGAGTCGACACTCGCAACCTGAAAGTAGCGAGACTCCCTCGCCCTCTCGTTCTTCTTGAGCGATTGCCGCAGGCTCGCGTACCACGTAGATTCCATGATCCGCGAGGGGCCGGACGACGCAGCGATCACGATCGCCGAGCGCATTTCTAGCGAGTTTCCCGTTTGAGGTTCATTCGTTCATTCACCTCAAAATTATCCATGTGTCAGTCGCTGGCGCCCATCCCCACCAGGAGCACTCCAGCGACGCGTCGTCGGGTGACGCGGGCGACGCGGGCGACGCGTCGCTCGTCGCGGAAGCCGGTTTTCAACGCCTCAGCCTCCCTCGCGGCCAACGTCGACAACGAAGTGGAGCTCCGGCCTGGGACGTTCGAAGGCTTCACGTCGTTCCGCGGGCACAAGATCCGGTACCAGCGGGCGCACGGGCCCTCCACCTCGTCGCCGTCGTCGCCGACCGTCCTTCTCGTGCACGGCTTTGGCGGGAACTCCGACCACTTCAGAAAGAACATTGACGAGCTCGCCCAACGTGGTAACCGCGTGTATGCCATCGATCTTCTGGGCTATGGCTACTCGGACAAACCAGACCCCCGCCAGGCCGAGACGAACGCCATCTACAACTTTGATACGTGGTCGGACCAGATTCTCGAGTTTGCTGACGCGGTGGCCCCGGGCGAGAAGGTGCTCATCTGCACCAACAGCGTCGGCGGCATCGCTGGCCTCGAGGCGGCGATCAAGCGGCCAGACAAGGTGGCGTCGGTGATGCTCATGAACGTGAGCCTGCGGATGTTGCACGAGAAGAAACAATCTGCGTTTGCCAAGCCGTTTGTGGCAGCCCTGCAGAAAACGCTGCGGACGACCGAACTAGGCCCGTGGTTCTTCTCGCAGATTGCCACGACAAAGGGCGTGGGCAACGTGCTCCGCCAGTGCTACCACGACGCGTCGGCGGTGACGGACGAGCTCGTGGACTACATCCTACGGCCCGGTCTGGAGCCCAATGCCGTGAGGGTGTTTTTGGACTTTATCTCCTACAGCGGGTACGTCGTCTTTTTCGTCGTCTTTGTTTGGTCTCTCGAACATTGGTTGTCACTCGTTCTCTCTCGTACCCACGCACACCGCCAGGGGCCCGCTGCCCGAAGAGCTGCTCGAGAAATGTACGGTCCCCGTGGAAATCGTCTGGGGCCGGCACGATCCGTGGGAGAAGGTCGAATGGGGAAGAGAGCTCGCCGCGTACCCCTGCGTCCAAGGGCCGATGGTCGAGCTCGACGCCGGCCACTGCCCGCAGGACGAAGCGCCGGCGCTGGTCAATCCTGTCATCGCCAAATGGATCTCCCGCCACGCGTGAAGTACCCGTGTCGATATTCATTGCTCATATTCGTTTTGATTTAATTTCTCCGACGAGGCTGCGACGGGACGACCCGACGCGAAGAATGCACGCGACAGCCCGGCGCGCCGAGCGACCCGACCCGCCCTCGCTATCCGACCCGACCCGACCCAATCCGATCCGATCCGACCCGACCCGCTGCCGCAGCCATACGCGAACGCAGGGAACAGAGCGGTGCCGATCTGCTGGTGGTGGTTCCTTCCCACTCGGCCTTTTCAATTTCATCTTTCGCCACCATGTTCATGCCTGACAGTCTGTACGCACCCACGAGCTTGAAGTCGCTGCTGACGGCCAGGGAATCGCAGCTGTACGACTCGGTCGCCTCGGAGACGTCGTCCAGTCTCAAGACGATGCGCGCTCCCATGGTGCACAGCTCGGCGGAGCCGAAGATCCAGCTGTACAGCGGGGAGGTACGGTCGATTTGATACGTCACCAGTCGGTCCGGAGGCGGCGGATTCCAATCGGTTGAGCTGCGAGGCGTGCGGTTGGATTCTGTTTTTCCCTTCGCTTCTTTTCTCGGCCCGTGCTGCCCGGGGGAGGGCGCCGGCGCCGCGTATCGGAAGGATCGGCGTGCTGTCGTCGGTGCCTGGCGGTGCGATGGCGACTGGGGATGGGAGGTGGACGGTGGGGGAGTGATCATCGTCGCATTCTCTCAACCCAAGGTAAAGGCGAGGGAGGAGGCGCAAGGGCGCCGCCGACGGCGGAGACGACGACAGCCGAGGC
>Ga0181573_10001076_pt1 | contig 27596 bp, 5 predicted proteins | sample 101ome_25_FD_148643 | JGI IMG/M metagenome (GOLD analysis project Ga0181573, IMG submission 148643) | Coastal salt marsh microbial communities from the Groves Creek Marsh, Skidaway Island, Georgia - 101409BT metaG (spades assembly) | ecosystem: Environmental > Aquatic > Marine > Intertidal zone...
CCGCCCTGCCCCCCAGGCGGCGACCCTTACCCCCGCCGTCCACCTCGAGACCTACGGCGTGTGCGACCACCGGTTCGACCTGCGCCCCCTCCTGGTGCCGGCCGACTGGGGTCCGGCGCTCCGCATGGTCCGGGACGAGGCCGCGGCGATGACCGGCGGGAAGGGGGGGGCGGGGGGGGCGGGGGCGGACGGCGCCGGGGGGTGAGGAGGGCGGGCGAGTCACAGGGGTGGGGTCGAGCCGTTCCCCGTCGCGCGATCGGGCGGCAAACCTACTAGTCTGCGAAGCACCCCGACAACAGACAGATCGCCCGTGAGACACGCTCGGGAGAGCTGAGGCGAGCGGAGGTGGCCGGCCCCGGTCCTCGGTCGGGTGGCTGTCCCTTCCTCGCTCTGGGGCGTTCCGGGGGGACGCCTCTTCCCTGCAGCGCTATTATTTTGAGACACATGCGAGGGGACGAAGATCCTGACGTGCTCCTCGCCCCCGGGAAAGCCCCCGAGCTGTCGGCCCCTGTTGCCCCCGTTGACGCGCCTGGCCGCTTCTGGGCGCCTTAGACGCCCGGGGCCTCCATTTTTCCCCTCCTCTCGCTGACGGTGGGCACCATGATGCGGAGTCCGCCGCGGAAGCCGCCTCTGGGGCGTTTCGGGGGCCACCACGACTGAAAGGCCGGACCGGCCCCCCAACGCCGTTCCTTTTCCCCCCGACCCCCCCTTCTCCCTCCCCACCGCCACCCGCAGACGAAAGAGGGAGCAAAACCCTCCAGCTCCACCTCCGTTGAGCGTCGAGGCGCGAGGATGACGCGCAAGGCCGGCCCTCGCCGGCCTCGCGCCCCCCTCGTCGCCCTGGCGCTGCCGATCCTGGCGACGCTGGCGCTGGCGCCGACGGATGTCAGCGCTGCAAACCAGTGCGCCAATCGTTCCAATAACACCACGACCTGGGACCTGTGCCCGCCGAACTCGACGTGTCAAGACAACGCCACCAGAAACGACAGCGATCCCTACAGCGACACGACGGCTGACGCTGCCAACCTCTGCACGTGCGACACCGCCGCCGGCTACGTGGCCATCAACCCCGCCCAGAGCTCGTGCGTGCGTAACCTCAACAACACGTATGGCGCGTACGACACCACCCTGTGCACAGGTGCGGACAACGGCTCCTACCAGTGCGTGCAGCCGGCGATCGAGACCGTCCTTGGTGGGGCGTGTGGGGTGGTGGCTGGCATTCCGACCTACTGCGACGCCAACCTGAGCCTGGAGTGCGTCGGCGGATTCTGCGCGTGCAAGACCGGATCGTCCGACGCCCTGGCGAGGCCGGGGGAGGGCGCCGGAGAGGGGGGAGGGGGCGGACGGGCGGTTGGCCAGCTCCCGCCCACTCCCGTGGCCCCCCGCGGCTCGAGGTCGCCGCGGCAGGGCGAACCGACGCAGTGGCGGCTCGGTGTGCCTCTCGCCCGGCGGGACTATCTTCTCTCTTTTCCTCTCGGCCGCTCTGGGTCGTCTCTCCTGCCCTCGCCACGCCTCCCGTCCTTCACGCCTGCGACCTCCCTGACACGCCCGAATCCCGCTCGCCCTTACCCTCAAACCCTTACCGAAACCCTGACCCCTCTCCCTCTCCCAGGGGACGGGCGCTTGCCTGTGGGCCAACGGGCAGGCCTGCCCCCCCAACGGCGGTGCGGGCTGCGTTTCAGGCTCGTGCAACTTCGCCGGGACGCTGTGCGTCGATGCCGATCTTGTCCTCGACGACGTTTGCGACCCCTCCGCCAGTGCCGATCCGGTGTGCGACTACACCGCGCCCGCGATCCTTCAGTGCCGCTCCGACGTCGTCGACTCGGCTGGCAACCCCCTCTGTAAGGCCATGAAGGATGGTGCGTGCGCATCGACCGACGACTGTGTTCCCGGAACGGAATGCGATGCGGGCGTGTGCGTGCCCTTGACCGCGTGCGAAACTGGGAATTTCCGTTGCTTCGGCGAACGCATGTGCGTGTCGGACGGAACCGTCGACGGCTACATCTGCGTTGACTGTCCCTTGGGCCAGCGCGCCACCGACGACCATCTCGCCTGCCTCCCGGTGGTCGACGAGTGCCCCGAGCCCCGTTTGGTTCAGGGTGGGTGCGACGCCGGCTTCATCTGCACCCTTGCCGACCCCGACGTCCTGGTCGAGAGCACGGACGTCGAGCTGGGCTGCACGGCCGCCGTGGACCAGTGCGCAACCGCCGGCGTCAACCCCTGCTGGACGGGCACAGACGCCAACGGCGACCCCGCTGAGGCTGTCTGCGTGGACCCGCGCCCTGTCGACGAGGACTCGGACGACGCCCTGTGCTCGTGCCCCTTGGACTCCGCTGGCATCCCCTGGCGGGGCGACGGAACGGCCGAAGGGTTCGGCTGCTCCTTTCCCGTCGACCAGTGCGCTGGAATCGACGCCCCCACGTGCCACGTTGACGCCACGTGCAACGACGCCTCCCTCTACTTCGAGGACTCGGACGCTGTCCTGTGCGACTGCAACGCCGGATTCTACGGCGACGGCCTCCCTGCCGATGCCGTCCTCGGCCAGGTTGGGTGCTACTTGCTCGCCGACTACGCGCTGATCGATAAGATCGAGCCCCCCCTGTCGCGCGACGTCCCGTCGGGCACGGCGGCCCGCTTTGGCGGCGACCTCTATGTCATCGCCAGCCCCGGGGGCTGGGCCAACCGCCTCCAGATCTGCGACGTGTGCGACGGCCGTGCGGCGCCCGGCGGGGTGGCTTGCGGCGGGTCGTCGGCCGGCGCGGGCGAGGTCGACGGTGCCGTGAGCGCCGCCGACTTCTTCCCTGGACACAATGCCGTGACGGGCGTAGTCGAAGTCGTCGACCACGACGGCGACGGCGAGGTCGTCCGGGCCTTTGCGGGACCCTGGGCCACGACGACCGACGTCACCCAGACGCCCTCGCCCCCCGAGCTCACCCTTGGTGTGACTTGTCGCACCTTTTGGCCGCGGACGTCGGAGATCGTCGAGAACAACCCGCACTGGGGCGCCGCCTACAGCTACGTCACCAAGGCGTGGACGGTCACGCAGGACTGCAGTCCCGCCGAGCCGTCGACGTCCCTGAGCTGGAACTGGCCATGGGTCGACCGGCGCGCGTGCGATCACAAGAGCCCCGCCGACGCGCCCGACGCCGATGGTGGAGCCCGTCGGCGCTCGGCGCTCGACGTGGGGAGCCCCCCACCGCTGTCGTGCGAGTTCGCCATCGACCCGACCGACACGGCAGCCTGCGCGGGCCTCCTCCGCCGGTCCCTAGCCGTCGGCGAGGACGGCGGGCCCTTCGGCCACGCCTTCGATGTTGCGTCGTCGGGTAGTTACGTCGTCGCCGCGGGTCGCACCGAGGCCATCTCGGCTGATCACGGCTACCTCGCGGGCAACAAAATCTACCTGTACCACACGACTGGAGCCGCCGCGAATGCCGCGCTCGAGATCGTCGTCGTCCAGCCCCCCTTCGACGATGCGACCGACGGTGCGACCGTCTTCTCTCGACCGCTGGGCCGCGAGGCCCTGGCCCTCGTCGAGCCCTCCGTGTTCAACGCCACGGCCGGGGCCGCACAGCTCGAGCCCTCGGGCCTCGTGCTTGCCGAAACGGCGCGCTCGGTCAAGGCCGGTGCGGCGCCCGTCTTGGGCGATGCGCACAGCGAGTTCCGGTCGCCTGGCAACAACTACCGCCACACCTTCAGGCTCAGCCACTGGGACTTTGACGGCAACGCCACGCCCCCGCAACCCACGTCCGCCGCGCCGTCGTGGTTGTGGAGCTCGGCCGACCTCGAGGCGCTCGGCGCCGCCAACCCCAGCGTCCAGGCTGCCCTGGACGCCGCGGCGGGCGGGGCCTGCCCGGTCGCCGACTGCGGCGCCGGGCTGTCCTGCACACCCTCCCTCTTTACGGAAGAGGTGGTGGGCGCCACGATCGACAGCGCCGGCGACGTCGTTGTCGCGGGGCTCGTCGCCGTGCCCTGCTCCGGCCACTATTCGGGCGTCGCCGACGAGATGAACGCTGCCAAGTCGGCGGGCCTCGTTGTCGTCCACACCCGCGACGCCAACGGCGACCTTCAGCCCTCGGCCATCCTCACCGGCGCCCCCGACCCGGCGCTGGAAGACTTGGGCCTTGGCGGCCTCTACGGCGGCTTCGGCCACGCGGTTCGCGTGTCGGCGGACGGAACGCGCCTCGTGGTCTCTGCCTACCAGGACCGCCACACGGGCGACGCCACGTCGGGCTGCGAGGGCCGCGTGCGCGACCGCGTGCTCGTCTACGAGCAGTCGGCGACGGCCGGGGTGGGCACCGTGTGCATCGGTGGCGCCCCATGCTGGAAGATGGTCCAGGTCCTCGACAAGGACCCCGCCGACTGCGTGTGCGACTGCCTCAATCGGCAACGGACCCACTTTGGCCGCTCGCTCGACCTCACGCCGGATGGCCTCAACCTCGTCGTGGGCGCCGGCCTCTCCGAGGTTGGCGCCGCGCACTCAGGTGTCCGCTACGCCGACTCGGCCCTTGCCACGTCCTACCGGTGGACAGGCGGGGTCTTCGTCGAGCAGTACCCCGTCCTGGCCAACGCCCACGTCACGCTGCACGGCCCCGAGACGGATCCCTGCCCAAACAACATCGCGTGCTTCTTTGCGGACTCAATCTCGCAGAGCACCTTTGGCGTCCTTTCGGTCGGCGTCGAGCGCGGCGGCCGTAACGCAGCCACCGGCCCGATCTCCTCGGCGCGCAACGTATTCCCCAAGACGCAGCCCGTGGCGTACGCCTACTACCGGAACAACTCTCACAACCTCCTCCTTCTCGACACGGCAGCACCCGCCCCTGGCGACGTCACACCGTCGTCCCGGACGGCGGCCATCACGGGAACCCATGAGCACGCGGCTGGCACTGTGGCGACCGACGACATCACCTTCGAGTACTTTACCCAGGCCGATCTCACCATGGACGCCCCTTACCCCAACGAGGGCGAGTGGCTCGGGTACAAGGTGGTCGTCTGGACCCGTGCGGCAGAGGGCGGCCGTCGCGTCCTGTCGGGTGCGCCCAAGGCCGACTACCCACCCCCGAACTCGGGCCCCGTCGTCTCAATGGCCGATGGTCTCGAGCTCGACCCCCAGCCCGCCTCGCTCGTGAGCGCCGGCAAGGTGGTCATTTATGAACGCCAAACAAACATCGGGTACCTCCCGAGCAGGGTGCTGTTTTCGCCGCGCCCCGCCCAGGGGGGCCACTTTGGCACGTCAATGGGCATCGCCGACGAGCAGCTGGCTGTCGCCGAGTCATTCTTCAACGAGGCCGACGCGGACGAGCCCCTGGCGCTTGGCCGGGTGCACGTGTTGCAGTACGACCAGGTCAACGACCAGTGGTTGCAGCACGGGGCGTGCCCAGGCCATGGCGTGCCTTACGACACGACGTCAAGCGCGTGCTCGGCTCACCACATTCTCGACGTTGACACGAACCAGTGGTTTGGGAGCGGCGATTGTGCGGCGCCGCTGACGCCTAAGCACACGCGGGTGGGGGACCAGTTCGGCTACGCGCAAAACTCGCTGTCCATCTCAGCGTCGTCGCTGTGGCTCGCGGTCGGCGCGCCCGCCGCCGCCGGCCGGCGTGGCGAGGTTGCCCTCATGAAGTACGACTCCGTCGGCGGGTGTTGGAACATCCGCGAAACCCCCCTCCTCTCGCGCGCCGACGGAGGTGACGAGGGAGACCTCTTTGGGACATCCACCGCGCTTAACTATTTCGGCAACACCCTCCTGGTGGGCGCTCCTGGCATGGACGGCGGCCGGGGCCGCATCAAGCGGCTCCGTCCCGACCCCACCATCGCCTTCCAGATTGTCGTCATCTCGACCCCGTGGTTCGACGACGAGGGTTACTTGCCGGGGGTCGGCCCGACGATGGACGGGTGGCTCTACCCGCCCCCTGGCCTCCCCGACGTGCGCGCCTTTGGCTCGAGCATCGATGTCTCGGAGGACGGCTCTGTAATCGCCGTGGGCGCCCCGGGCTTTGCGTCGACGGCCCTTGCTGGAACGCAGACCGAGGGCCACGCTTTCGTCTTCCTCCGCGACCCGTCGACGAACGCGTGGTCCTCCGTCATCGAGGTCCTCCCCGACCCCTCTTACGCGGTGACCAACCCCGGCGGACGCTTCGGTGTCTCGGTAGCCCTCGGCGTTCGTGGCCGCGCTCTTGCCGTCGGCCAGACCCATGGGACTTATCACTACGCTACCCGGGCGGGTGCCGTCTTCAACTTCCATCTTCGCGGCTCCACGTCGGACGGCAGCGACCTCGAGCTCGTCGACCGCGTCGGACAGGCCCGCCACGAGACGGGAAACCTCTTTGGCGCCTCCGTTGTCATGGCGGCGTGCTGCTCTCCCGGTGTGTTCGAGGACGCGACGTTCCCGCGCGACACGACATTTATCCTCGACTATTCCGGGTCTATGGGTTGGTCGGACGACGGCGGCCTTACCACTCGCGACGAGCTCATGGTGTCGGCGATGACGGCCATGCTGAATACCTTTGGCCCAAGGGACACGGCGACAATTATCCCCTTCTCGAGGAACAACGAGTACTGCGGTCAACTGGACACGTGCGAGACCTTGGTGACCACCCCCGACAACATCGCCAAACTCATCGATGTCGTCGACACGGCGAATAGTCCAGGCGGGGGCACCGACTTCTACTACGCCTTCATGTATGCGTTCCAGGTTGCCACGGCGACAGCGGAGTCATGGATTGCTCTTGGCGAGTTAGAACAGCACTGCACGCCCACAATGCTCTTTCTAACCGATGGCGAAGACTGCTCCCACAAGGGCGGAGGTATGTACGCTTACGACACTACCCAAGGGTTCAACTCGATGCATCCTGAGTACCGAGCCATCTTTGAAGGTTGCTTTTATGACATCGACGGGGACGGGATATTGACGGGCATCGAGAATTGCGTACCCGGTCCGAACAACTCGGCCCAGAACCCCGGCACCTGCGCCGGCTCCTGCCTTGGTGGTGGCAACCTTGGCAATGAGGGTACCAGCGGCAAGGATGGCGCGCCGTGCACGTGTGAGCAGTTCCACTACAGGTACGGCTACGCTAACAACAGCACCACGAGAGGCAATGTAAGCGCTGATCTTTGGCAGAACTTTACCACCTCGTGCTCGCTGACCGACCCGAACCGGTACCCTGCTGGCTCTGGTCAAGCTTTGCAATACAAGCCGGTGTGGTACCACACGGACCAGGCCACGGCCGCAGCCGACGGGCTTGATGTGTCATCGCCCGGGTGGTCGGCGGTCCCGATGGACGGTCCCGACCTCCTCGATGGGATCAATTATCTGCAGGAGATTTACGAAGGGGTCACGGGTTCCCGCGCCAAGATCTTTACGTACGCCATGTCGAGCGGAGCGGACCCCACGGTGCCTCAGAGAATCGCCGCGAACAACGGGGGAGAATTCGAGGCCATCGTGAACGGCGTCAGCCCGCTCGAGCAAATGTCCAAGTACAAGTCGTTTGCTGCGTCGGATCCCAAGTGCTGGGGGACTCTCCGCATTGGCTCCGACCCGAACTGTGTCCTCGACGACGAGGTGCTCATCGTGGGGGCGCCCTACACGGATGTTGAGACGGCCGCGAGTGTCATGATGGACAAGGCCGGTGAGACGTCCGTTTTCTCCCGGGGGACCAACTGCGGCCTCTACCCTCCTGTGGTTGTCGCGCAGGCCAGCCCGACCAAGCCTTGTCCGGACACCTGCCTCGGTGTCGACTATTATTTGCTCGACTCGGAGAAAAAAGAGTCGGAGTTTAGCGACGTCTACATCGCCTGGACGGCCGTCGACTGCGTCGACTGCCGTGAGCCGAGCCGCGAGGAGATGATCGCGTGCGTCGAGGACGGCGAACTCCCGACGCCGAACATCTTCCTCGTCATCGACGGAGTGCCGCAGTGCTTCCTGGATCCGTGGGACAGCACCTCGTCCCTATCGACTGGGGAGAACTGGACAGATTACACCTCGATCACAGGCCTCAACTTCGCGACCGAGTACCGCACGTCCCTGCTTCCCGTGCGGCTGCTCGAGGGCGACATCGTCCATGTGCTCCAGACGACGCCCGAGCCCCCACCCATCGTTGATCCTGTGATGACGGCTGTGTGGGTGCCCAACGCCGACGTCACGGTCCGCCGTGGATATGCCGATGTTGACGGTTTACACGCCACGATGCGGGTCGATGCCACCCTCACCAGCAATTACCCCACAATCGTCGAATGGTCCGTCTGGAGTGTGGACGCGGCAGGAGTCAAGTTGGCCGTCGTGTTCAGCGGCGAGTGGTCCTGGGATCCATCTTCGTGCGCAGCTCCGTGCAACTTCACCATCGATTTCGGGTCCTCCCAAGCTGACGGCGTCGGCTCTGGCCTGGCGGACGACGGAACTGCCTACTTGATTGATCTCGTCCCGGTCACCGAGTACCACAACACGGTTGATACTGGAGCCTGCTGCGCGATCGAGGTTGAGGCAGCCACGCCACCGGCGCCCCCGGTGGCGACGGCTGACCTCGTTGCTGCTGCGACCACCTGGGAACGCCTCACGTGGGACGTCGAGGTCGACCGTTCCACCTACCCTCTAAGCCGCTATCTCCACTATGTTGTCGTCGCCGACGCCGAACTTGCCAATCTGACGAGCGCGGGCGACGAATGGGAGACTGCCTTTGCTTGCGGCACGATCGATGCTCTTGCCGACCCCTCCTGCATCAACATCGCGGCTGCTGGCCGAATCGAGTTCGCGACGGGCGACGCGACGACCGCCAATGTTGCCGTCACTGGGCTCGACCCGGATACGGCGTACACGCTTCTGGCTGTGCCCGTGCTCACCGAGTGCTGGCCCGATTTGCCTGCCGGAACACAGTGGGGCACGCTCGGCGCCGCCACAGATGAATGCTGGACTTCTGGCCTGACAGGAGGTAAGCCGGCTCAGAGCCTTTCGTGGTATGACCAATCGACAGCCACGGATCGCTCTCCCCTCGCTGCGAACGAGTACTTCCCGGGTGAGGGCGTGGTGGTCGCGTCCTCGGGCACGACGGCGCCCCTGCCGACACTGGCTGTCCAGGTTGTTGCCACGGGGGCTGCGGTCGACACGACAAGTGATGGCGCTGAGATCGTCACGGCTTCGTACGAAGTTCAGCTTTCGGAATCGTTGCCCGACGGAGACCGCGTGGTCGACGTTTACTGGGTTGCCATGCCAACAAGCTGTGCTGACACTCCGACGGACAGCGGCTTCGAGAACCTCGTGGGCCTCCTTCAGACAGCCTGGCCCGCGCCGGGGTGGACGGCTTGTCCTGCGACGTGCACCACTGCCACCCAGTGCTACGTTGGACCCAAGGCCTCGGACCAGAACGATGGAGACAGTTTCGCAGTTGACGTCCCGGGGCTGCCCCTTGAGGCTAGCTACACCCTCGTCGCCATCCCTGTGGTCTCTACCTTCGCCGTCGATGGCATTGACAGCTGCCCTGCCGATGACGTGGCGACCTGGGTCCCCTTGACTCTCACCGCCAGCGCCGGCGTTGACTGCTCTGATCTGACTGTGCCCAACTTCGGCAGCCCAGACGCCGCGGACCAGGCTACGCCGGACTGGATTCCGCTTGTCACGTTGACTGCCACCACCACCGAGACGTCCCTTACGCCGTCCTTTGTCGTGCCCTCCATCGGGGGTACCGTTGCGGACCCCGCTGGCGGTCGCACGGGGACCACGGTGCGCTACGTGATTCTTCCATCGAGCGACAGTGCCCCGAGCTACGCCGACGTCATCATGATGGCCGATGATCCCGCCACCGCCGCCCCCTCGGGATGTGTTGATGTCGACCCTGCCGACCCGGTGGTCCCCGTGGTCCCGATGGCGAATGGCTTTGGAGGTCTTGACGAGGGAAGGTCCTACACCGTTTACGCCATTCCTCAGGTCGCGCCGTGCTCCGGGCCGGGCTCCGGGGTGGAGGAAATCTCTCCGGAAGCCGGCGCCATGATTTCAGGCTCCTTCGTCACAGTCGACACTGCGCCCCAGGCTGCGTTTGTCGAGTCCACTCTCGTCGCGACACACGATTCGATCAGTGTGTCGGCCGGCGTCATCGTAGACCCTGATGTCACGAATCACGAGGCCGATGACGACGAGGAGCCTTCCGATCAGTACTGGATCCTCTACTCGGCGGGCACGATCGCGCAGAATGAAGTGACGGCCGCCCTGATGAGGACGTGTGTCGAACGTAACGAGTGCGCGGCGGCTGAGGCCGCGACCGCTGGTGCCTGCCCCGTCCTGCCCGCGTACCCCGTCGGCATCAACGCTGCCGACATTATCGCGTGTGGCACGGACGCTGGCGTCGCCCACGGGGACACTGACGCTGTCACCATTGAGGTAGCCGGCGCGACTGCCGGGGTGGAGGGACCAGCGCTCATCCGGCCCAACACGTCCTACACCATTGCCACGGTTGCCGCGAGCACCGAGACTGACGGCGTCTGGAGCGGTGTTGAGCAGATTGGCCCCGTGGCCTTCCTTGACGTGTTGACGCCCAACGTGATGACGGTCGACTTCGTGATGGCCCACCCAACATGGAACAGCGCCGACGTCGATATCCGGCTGAACGACCCCGTCGACCAAGCGCCCAACGACAAGTGCTTCGACGCGTCGGAGTTTTTGTGCGACACCAGCGTCGACCCCATCGACTGCGACTGTCAGGCTAGCACGCACTGGTTTGTCACAATTTGCGCCAAGAAGTCGGACGGGACTCACGACTGCCCGTCGACGCCCCCCTCTCTCGAGACGGTCTTCGATTGCACGCGCGGCGCAGCTGGCGATGGTACGGACGTTCTCTCCTCTTCTTCGGGCACCCCGCCCTTTTGTGGCGCTTTCGCCGTCGGAAAGGAGAGCGACCTGTCCTTCTACCTGCCAGACCTCACGCCGAACACGTTCTATCAGGTCACGGCCTACGCCCAGCACCCTGACCCGATCGACGGTTCCACGCGGGATGTCGCGGACGGGTACTCCCCCCCGACCACGGGCATCTTTTTGACGCTTCCGTGCCCGACGGACCAGCCGACTGTCGTCGTCAATGTCGACAGTAAGAACACGCCTCAACCCCCGAACCCGTACCCATCGGGCCCCCAGAACGATGTCGACTCGGTCACGTTCACTGTCACCGTCACCTCGAACGAGGACGACTACACGAGCGGACCCGTCGTCGTCTCTTGGGCACTCTTCAACAACTACGACAGCGGGGCGGACAGGTGCGCCAGCCCTGCCCCCAGCGACATGCTGTCGTGGCAGGACATCGTCCTCTGTGCGACGCCTGATGGTGACCTGACGCAAAGTGAGCTTGACACCAAGGCCGCCCTCGCTTCGGCTGAGGGTGGCCAAGGCCGCTTCGTCTGCGGTCGCACCTCAGTGGACCTGACGGCCGTCACGTTCAGCGATCCTCTCGACCCCGCGGCGACTGTTGAGGTCGTAGCTCCAGGGCTCGAGCACGGCGACTGTTTCACGGTCGTGGCCGTCCCCCAGCGGGACGGCTCCGTTGGCTGGCTGCCCGATGGCACGACGATGGAGGGGCAAGAGTGTCTCGACCCTGCCTGGCTGGGTTCGGGTGCGGCCAGCGACCCCAAGGACGCGCGCACGGGCGTCATCATCCCGCACGTCACGAACTTTGAGGAGGACCTCACGATGGACGAGTCCCAGGCTGCCATGAGCTACACGCCTGTGGCCCACCCTTCGACGGGCGACCTCTACGCCCGCGTCGACGTCCTTGCCGACGTCTACTGGGCCCTGGTTCTCGACCAGGACCCCGGGAACGACCCGAACTTGCACCCGTGCACGGGCAACAATGGCGACCCGCCCTCCATTGCCGACTTGCGTGCCGTGACCAATTCTACCCTGTGGACGGACCCAGTGACGTGCGGGCCCTGCGGATGCCTCGACTTCAATGACACGTTTGGCGCCGTGACGGGATTCGTCGCAGCCGATGACCTTGTTGCGTGTGCCGATGTGGCGTGGACGGACCCGACCTCCGCTGAGCTCGGATTCCCGACGACGGGCTACTGCTGGAAGATGCCTGACGTGGGAGACTTCCCTCCCAGCACCGACTACAACTGGTTTGCCGTCCCAGTTGGGGAGAAGGACACCCCCGGTCCGCGCTTCGTTGGCCAGTTCAGGACGCCCGATCCCCCGGTGATCGACATTCCCGTGGGCGACGTGTGGGCGGTGGACATCACCGACACTTCATCTGAAGTTGTTCAGACATACAACCTGCCGGGCAATGTCACGATGTGCATCCAGCCGGCGAGTTTTGACGACCTCGATGTGAGCCACCCGGCCTTCAACCCGCCTAGCCAGTACCCGGCGTCCGGGGGTGTGCAAGCCCCCTGCTTCTTCACTCTTGACAAGATCCCGGACGGGCTTGATGCCAATGGCGATCCCGATGGCTCGTGCGACTGCGGCGACCTTGACGATGAGCCCCGGGGCACTTGCTGCGGTACACTCCTGGTTCCCGATGAGAGCCGCAACTACGACATCCCTCTTGTCTGGCTGACCCCTGCAACTGAGTACGAGATCTTCACTCAGGTGTGGGATGACGACGCCGTTGGCGCGTTTGCGAAAGACGTATTTACGACGCTCTACTACGACGGACCCCAGTGCGATACCGAGACCCTGGGGGACGCGGACAACTACTTGCCCGCCATCACGGTATCCAAGACGGCCAACCCCGGTGGAGAAGACCCGACGACGGCCTTCTCCTTCCAGCTCGCGGACGCCACTCCCGGGACGTGGGGTGCAGACAATCACCCGGGTAATTTCAGGGTCACGTACGTTGTGGTGCCCATTTCTCAGATAACCACCGTTGGGTTATACAAGGACGCTAACGGGCAGGACCTGCTGTCGTGGCCCACGTCCATTTCGACGATGACGCTCCAGTGCCAAGCCTGCTTCGCTGATCCCTCGCTCGCCACTTGCGGTGGCCCCGATGACCCCTGCGCGTCGGTGTCAGAGGGTGGCATGACCTACTCGGGAGCCGTGGCCGCTGGCGTCGTCGACGTCACGGCCGTAGTGACCTCGCATGTCGTCACCATTACCGGTCTCGAGCCCCATGTCAATCCTGCCAACTACTACGTTGTCGCCGTCCCCAACAGTGCCGATGAGGGCTCGACACTGGGCGATTGCACGGCCACGGCCACAGATGCCTGCAACACGGGGTGCACTGGTTTCATCGACGTTCGCCAGACGCCAGTGCAGTCGGAGGTCCAGGTGACTCCTGTGATCGACGGGTTCTTCGTGACCGCCTGCCCGGACTGCTACTCGGAGGCACAAGCCAACCTCGCGCTAACGCACGATGCCGATGTCGTGTGGACGCTCTTCCGCACGGAAGACTGGGAGGGTGTCGACGGCGTGTCGAGCCAGCAGGATATTCTCCGCGACCAGATGATTGCGTGCTATAACGACCCGACTTCCTGTGGCAGTGGTCTCCTGGCTGGGTCTGTCTACGAGGACGCAAAGGTTGTGATGGGCCAGCCCGCTGCCGTGCCGTCTGCTGAGCAGTGGCTCGCCGACTTGCCCGACCTTCTCAGCGCCAACCCGTCGTCCCCCACTCGCTACACGGTGGTGGCCGTGGCTCTCCGGAATGAGGACGAAGCGATGATTGCCAAGGGTCAGTATGCCGTGTGGTCTGATGGCCTCACCCATGACACGTTCCAACCGCCGGTCCGGCCCCCCATCTCTCCCTCTGCCCCCACTGTCGCGGGGCAGCAGACCAACGTCCCCAACCTCGAGTACTACGCCGTTGAGACGGCCATCCGATCGCCCCCGCACGATGTTGCGACAACAGCCGTGTCATGGATTCTCGTCCCAGTGGGTGTTGCCGCTACCAATGCTGATCGCGCCGCCGTCGTGGCGTGTGCGGCCGAGTGGGCCGATGGGAACATTGCCGCTGACGCGTCCTGTGCGGCCTGGGAGGGCTCCCTGCTGGGCGGCAAGGCCGTCATCAATGCTGACGACGCCTACTACAAGTCTCTGAGCACGGACGCATTGCTGCGGGACGGTTGGTTTACTGGCCTCGACGACCGGGTTGTCGGCACCAATGAAGGAGAGTACACCGTCGTGATGGTTCCAATGACTCCGGCAGCTGCGACGGCCAACGCCGCCAACGTCGACACGGCCTCCTGGGACTTTGTCGGCCTGGTGAACTGGCTTGGCACGGGCCCAATTGCCCAGTTCAATGCAGTGACCAAGCCACTGCCGCCGCCAGTCCCTCAGTATGTCTCAGACACGGGGCTCTCCAGCGGGGGTGCGTCGAACGGTATTCCGTCTGGCGAGGTCGTCTCGGCGCCTTCGTCGTTCGAACTCCAGTGGCAATTCCAGATCGAGCTTGAGACGGAAATCGGAGTTGGTGGCATCTACGATGGTCTGCCGGTCTCGACGCCCGGTGCGACCGATAACAGCAACAACTCCTTCACCGACTACATCGTAGTGCAGCGTAACGACGATCCCTCTCCGGAGGATCTCGCAATTTATGTTGCTTACATTAACTGCCAGCGTGAATTTGGGCCCGGTAGTTCGACGTGCACGGGCGTCGGATCGATCGTAGTCGACCTCGGCGACCAACCGGGCACGACGGTCGGCACAAAGGAGGCCCAGGACGCGCTCTCCATCACGGCCAGCGGGCTCGTCCCCGACACGACCTACTATCTGATTGGCATCCCGCGTGACGTCGACGATGCTTCCCTCCAAGGCGATGGGTTCTTCATCCCGGGGCAGACACGTCCCCTTTACGATCCCGACGCGCCTGTGGTGTATAACCTGCACCAGAACTTTGGCGACAGCTGCGGTCAGGGCGTCCTGTGCCAGGACCACGATCACTTCTACGCCGACTACTCTCTCGAGACCAACTCGTTTGCCGAAGCGACCGTCTTCTATGCCCTCACCCTCGAGGGCGAACCCGTGCCCACGTGGCAGGAGGTGGTCAAGTGCGGACGGGACGCCGGGACGTCACTCGCCCTGGCAGCCAACCATCTCTCCAATGCGAGTCCGCCCAAGACCATGGTGCGATGCGGTGTGTACGATGCAGACACGCTGACCGAGATGGGCCTCTCGTTGATGCAGATGGAGGACTCGGTCGACAACGAGCGGCTGTACTACGACCAACCGACTTACGTGCCCATCCTGCCCAACTCAGCCTACCACTGGACCCTCGTGCCCCAATCGGGCTCCGCAGTCGGCCAGACAGAGAACGTCTGGGAAGGATCCGGTCAGGCCGTGACGACCGTCCTCCGGACGCTCGCTGCCGACCCTGAGGCGCCTGACACCGACACGGTCGCCGACGGTGTCTGTGTCGACGGGACGCAGACCAGATTCCGCCAGACGGGTCTAGACTACGACACTCTCCGTTGGACGGACTTCGTCGAGGCCACTCCTAACCTCACCGTGGCGTATGTCCTCCTCGAGGTGTCGACGCCTGCACCGGGCCGCGACTCCTGTGGTTACCCCATCGTGACGGGTGGCGTGACGGCGCAGGACGTTCAGGCCTGCGCCCTCGCCAAGGTGGACAATCTCGATGTCGTAACGCTTTGCGACAACGGCTTTGGTCCTCACGGCTTTACGCTGGCGGCTGGGACGGTTGCGCTCCCTGACGCGTCGGTCGCTGGTGAGGTCCTCAACGGTCACGACGTGACGGTGTCGTGGACGTGCGACGCATTTGCTGACTGTAAGGTGCGCGATCCCAGTACCGACGCCATCATTGGTCGGGCCGCAGGCACAGCGGAAGAACCCCTCGTTCTCGTGGGAGACACACTCTACGATCTTTATCTGGTGGCGTACAGCAGCAATGACAACACGATAGGTCTCGGCCCCGACAACGCTCTCGTGCTCGAGCCCTACCGGCTTAAGACGGGCCCGGACCCGCCGCGCGTCAACGGATGGCACGATGCCTCGACGACCGACACTGACTCCATCGGGACGACCTTAACAACGTCGGTCGATGGCACCGTCGCCGTGGCGCTGCTCCCTTGCGATGCGGCGGTGGTCGATCCATTGGACCAAGCCTTTATCGACAGCGTCGTGGCTTGCGCGCACGACCCTCAGCTTGAAGCGGGCGGGTCGATATACAACAACGGCGTGTACGACAAGAACAATACTGACACGGAGAACTCGTGGATCTCATTTGAAAACGTGGAAGCCCCCAACCAGTATAGTGACCCACCGACCAACGCCGCGTGCAATTCCCCTCACGACTTCCTCGCGGCGCGCGTCGTCACGACCAATTTTGGCGAGGTCCAGGGGATGGTATTCGATGGTCTTCAGCCCGACACATGCTACAACACCTACCTCGTCATCCAGAATGGCGGCGTCGTCGGCCTTGTGGACGGTGACACGGACCCTGCCGGCGCGACGTACTCCGGTGCGCCCCTCGTCAGCGTCGAGATCATCGAGGGTCGGACGGATCGCCTCCCATACGACCCGGTGGCTCCCCAGATCACGCTGATCGAGCAGACACTCGAGGACGGCTCCGCGTTTGCAAGCACGGCCGAGCTGCCCTGGAACTCGGTGTATGTGGAGCTATCCACGGACAAGCAGGCCGAAACCTTCTGGATTCTGCTGCCCCATGGGTCCAACGCGCCCTCCTGGTGGCAGATAATGGCATGCGAGGATCTTGCCAATGGCGACGTTGATGACTCACCGATTTGCGATCTGCCCGTTGTGAGCCTCTTGGGAGGGGGCGGGACGTGCCACGACGCTGATGATGAAGACGGCGACGGGGTCTGCACGTTAACAGGTACGGCCACTGACATCAACGGGCAGCCGATCAACGGTGGCGCCGGCGTGTCGGGTCTGACGCCCAACACCAAGTATGACCTCTGGGCCGTGCCGGAATCGGTGCCCGCCGACTGCGCGTCAGAACCCGGAACTGACGCGTGCTACTATGGCCTCGGAGAAGTCAAGATGGGCGTTGTGCAGACGGGCCCTCCGCCTCCGCCTCCGCCCCCGAAGCGCCCGCCATCGACCACTCCGCTCCCGGACCCGGACACGATCGACGGCAATGGAGTCGCTGTGCCTCAGGCAGAGCCCCAGTCCATCCCGGAGAATGGGGATTTCGAATACATCATTCGTTACGGAGCATCGAACACCGTCGTCTCGAACAGCCCCGGCCAGCGTGGTGAGTGGATCGTCGTGGGCGCTGCTGAGGACACCTATGGCGTTGGGTCGGTGTGGCTCCTCAAACGGTGGACGTCAGCAGGGCCGTCGGGCGTCGACGAGTTTGAGCTTGAGGCCTTCTACAGACCCGCCGGCTGCGCCCCTGAGGCAGGAGGGGCATTCCCCCTCGTCTCAACTGATGGCGCCGAGGTCTGCCCGAGCGGTCTCGGCAGCCAGCATGGGTCCATCTCAGCCCAGCACGGACTGGGGTCCCCGACCCGAGGTGGACGCGTCATTGCCGTCGGTGCGCCGCGGTCGTCGGTCGACGGGTTGCCCAATGCGGGTGCTGTCTACCTCTTCACGTACGACCTGGCATCGGAAGGCGTGCTGCATCCGGCGGCTGTCCTCACGGCCAAGACGCCTCAGGCAAACGCCCTCTTCGGCGTGTCCACTGGCATCACGTACGGCACAGTTGATGCCTCGACCGAGACCGAGGAATACGCCTCTGTGCTCTGGGTGGGCAGTCCCGGCGCGGATCGTGTTGAGGCCTTCCGGTGGGAGTCGGCTGCCGTCACTGTGGCTGCCGATGGGGTGGAGGATTGGGCGTCTGGGTGGAGCCATGCCGGGGTCATCGACGTCACGGGCGTCGACTCCGAGCCTGTTGCTCCCGGTTCCCTCTTTGGCCTCGACCTCTCGGTGTCGCTCGACGGCTCTCGCCTCGCTGTTGGCGCACCCCTTGCCAGCGAGGCCACGGGAGCCGTCCACTTTTACCAGACGGCCCTAGACGGCCAGACCCCCCTCACCGTCCCAGGTGACCTCCGGTTCTCCAAGCTCTATACCGGGGACCGCTTCGGCGACGCCTTTGGCCATGCCGTTGACCTCTCGTTCAACGGCGGTGTTATGGCCGTCGGCGCGCCCGGTTTCATGGTCGAGCGGCCAATGCCCAACGATTCGGAGTTCTGGTCATACTCGGACCAGATCCTCAACGACAGCGCACCCATGTGGGAGCTCCATGTTGGCGCTGCACATGTCTACAACACGGAGTCTGCCGGCGTTGCAGCGCGGGACACTGTTCTTGCAACCGACGGCTTTGCTGGATGGCCCAACCCCGAAGGCCAGCGCACGTGGCCGAGCAACCCCGACGGAGACATGTTTGGCTTCTCCATCGACCTTAATGCTGACGGGTCTGTGATGGTCGTGGGCGCACCCAAGCTCGACTTCACCTTTAGCGACAACGATGCGGGCCGGCGCCTCACTGATGCTGCTAGCGTCTACACGGCGGCGTGCGATAGCACCACCGGGTGGGGAGACTGCGGGGGCGAGGTCACGTCGGGCGGTTCGGCCTACATGTACAAGCGCGATGCCTCCAACGTCTGGACTAACGCCAGCGAGGTGCGCCTCCACTCTGACGCCTACAGTCATCCGGACGACATGATCGATGGGGTGACCAACTGGGGCTCGCGTCTAGGTTACTCGGTCGGTGTCTCGGACAATAGCGCCGTGCAGGCTGCTGGCGGGCCCGGATATGACATTCTGCAGACCGTCGATGTGTACGGGAATGGCATCAACGAGCCGGCGACAGGAGTCCGCAACCTCCGCGAGCGTGACCACGGCCGTCTCTGGATCTGGCATGGCGACGCTGCCAATGTGTCTTGCCCGAGGACGCTCGACGACAATGCGGCCATCTGTTACAGCCCCCCCACTGTGCCAGAGCCTGAAGTCGCCGTCGTCTCGCCCCCCCCCCCAGCCGAGCCCCCTGCTGTGATCGAGCCCATCTGGATCCCCGACGTGTGGGAGGAGTTCTTGCCAGCCTGCTCCACGCCCCTCACGGGTGCGCCCATGGAGGCCGCTCGCTACAGCGGCGAGAACGCCTTCCAGGCCTATGGGGCCACGTTCGAACCGATCCGGGGCTACCACGTCGAGGGCATAGATAGCGGCGTCTTGTCGTCCCCCGTGTCGGTGTGCGACGCCCCTGTCGCGCAGACCCTTTACCTCCAGGGGGAGGAGGAGCCCACTTGCGGCGTCTCTCCGCGCGACGTCGTCTTCCTCTTCACGTCTAGCGTGCCCATCCCCACGGGCAAGACTTACCACTGCTCGACATGCGGCGACGACAAGACTTTTGTCGAATCCCTCGACCCCCAGCGGCCGGAGACCCTTCATGGTGTCCTGACCAAGGCCGACTTCTCGTTGATTGGCTACAAATGGCGGCTGGCCCCCCTGACCAAGAGCGACAATTTCGCCGAGGACGACCTCGCCCCGTTCCGCCGGCGGTCGAGCACGGGCTACGGTTCTCGCGGCTATGGCGGCTTCGGCCAATTCCAAACGCTCGCCTTTTTCGACGACGATGGAGCGACCTTCTACGACTCTCCCGTCGTACCCTACTTCGACACGGACGGCTGTAACGCGAACCTCGACGGGGAGGGCTCCTTCGACGGGGTGTCTTGTTCACCCAACCACCTCGAGGGTGGGCTCACCCAGTACCTGCTCTTCCTCACAATCGAGGAGAACTACGAGGGTCCTGCAAGTGTCGGGATCAACCCGGCCTCGCAGCTCATCAAGAGCAACCTTTACGACTTCCGGACCAACCCCGATATCGTTGCTCAGTGCCCGCTGTGTCAACTCGTCGACTATCCGTCGTCCAGCATGTCAAACATCGAGCGGCCCGCAACCGTCGTGGTCGACACGTTGCCTCCCACTGCCCTCCTCCGTCGCACCGACATCGACCCGGTAAGCCCTAGCGCGAGCCAGGTCCCGATCCTCTACGACACCGTCACGGGCAAGTACATCACAACGACCGTGGGGCTCGACCTCGTGTTCGACGAGTTGGTCGTCGGCACCAAGGGGGATCTCTACTCGGCGCTCGAGTGGACGTGGCAGGACGCATCTGCGGACTCCGAGGTCGCCGTGCCCGTCGCGACGGACGAGTCGGACGGGGTTATCGGCTACGCGCCCATCGCTGACGTGGCCTACGACTTTACTAAGGGGCAGATGCAGTTCTCCTTCACGTCCGACCAGCCTGGGACACTGACGATCAAGTTCCCCGCGTGTGCCACGACGGACGCGTTTGGCAACGGGAACAACGAGACCGAGCTCGCCCTATACTTCGAGCTCGTTTACGTGAACCCCGAGACGGTAACGACGGCGACGTCGACGGTGGCTGGCGCTGCGCTAGTCTGGGGCGGCATCCGCACCGAAGGAAACATCGCATTTGCCGTCACGGGTGGTCTAGCGACGTACGCCCGCAGCAACGCGTCATCCAACGCCTTCCCCGAGGAGACATCGTCCCTCAGCACTGCCCTGACCAACGGCCTCAACTTGTATTCATTGAATTTGCCCATGGCTGGCGACGGCACCGACGGTGACAACACCGATGAGTTCATGGTGACTTTCCGCCGGAGCCTGCGTGGCATCCCAGTTGTACGTGGACTGGGCGAGTCGGATGGCCTCGAAGATTACTTTGCTGCACTCGAGGCGCGGGGTGATGACGCAGCGGCAGCCTTCGCGAGGCATCTTCGCGAGTCGCCCCTCGCGGAAAACGCGCCGCGGCTCCTTGTGCGGCACCTTCAGTCATTGACCGAGGGCGACCTCCATCTGATCACGTCCAACGCCCTCATCGACGCGCGGCCTCGCATCGTCCGCGAGGGCTTCATCGCCGACGCCTTGCGTGCTGTCTGGCCCAACGCTGCCCCGCGCCGTCGCGCGGCGTCCCTCGTCGCCGGCCCGGTCGGCGCCGTCTCGCGCACGCAGCGGCCCGCCTCGCCTCTCGACGGACGCCGGCGCGCGCAGGCCGCCGATGCGGCTGACAGCGCAGGAGCGCCCCTTGTCCCGGAGGACTTCTTGACTCTCCAGGAGACCGAGGCCCGCACTGTGATGCGCCGTGTCTTCTACTCCATCGCCTTCATGATTATCCTCACCAGCATCCATGGGGTCATCGCGTTCCTGTCCATGCGGCGGGCCAAGCCCCTGCAAGGCTTCCTCGCCTTCCCCAACATGGAGCTCTGGATGTCTATTTTCCTGGCGCCCATCCTCGCCCTCTCGGCCGGCATGCTCTTCACGTCTGGCTCCTACGCCGGCGTCCTCCTGGCCATCATCATCCTCGTTGTCCTGCCCATGCCCGTTATTGCCGTGTGCCTCTATCTGATGTACACAACGCAGGTCCTCAGCGACAGCATGGACCGGACGATCTACTTTGAAATCCGCGAGCGCGAGCTTGCGCGGGTTGAGGCCATGCGCAAGGCGGGCGTGCGTCCCCGCTTCAACGGCCGGCTCGGGTGGCTTGGCATCGGCCGTGCGACGCCCGTCGGTGCGTGGAACGCCCGCGACGCCGAGGGCAAGGCCATGCTCGACCGCTTTGGCCCCATCTTCACCGTCTTTGGCGGTCCTGCTGTCATGCGTGTTGGGTGCACGTTCGAGATCAACGCCTTTGCCTCCCGCTTCCAGCGCGGCGTCCTCGTCCCCTTCAACTACGACGCCATCCACGGCCGCTCCCCCACCGCGGGCTACGTCAAGTGCTTCACCATGGCCTGGCGCCTCGGCACCAGCGTCGCCTTCTGCGTCCTCGCGGGATACCGCGGCATGATGAACGAGGTTGTCCGGTCGGGCCTCATGGCGGGCCTCTTCGTCTTTGTCTTTGCGTTCAACGCGTGGGTCCAGCCGTGTACCCTCGACATCGACCAGTTCTTTGAGTCGCTCGGCAGTCTGCTGGAGCTCATCACCTACACGCTGCTCTTCCTCACCCACCTCGGCCTCTCCTTCCTCACGGCTGCCAACGATCGGCTCCGGTTCGGCTCCGGAATGGGCGTCGCTCTCTTTTGCGTCATGGCAATCAACGTCCTCTCTCAGGTCTTTGGCAACTGGTCGCTGTTCCACCGTGTCGTGGCCGCCATCCCTGTCCTCGTCAAGAAGATCTTCCCCTTCTTGGACAAGGATTCCAAGCTCAAAAAGGCCATATCTGCCGAGATCAAGCGCGCGGCGCGCGGTAAGGACGACTCCGTCGTGGTCAAGAAGTATGCCAACCGGTGGCTTAACCACACGCTGGGTCAGAGCCTCCAAGACTGGCCCATTTTGGGCGCCTACGCCCCCGACGAACTCGAGTTCATGTTCGAGGAGGCCTTCGAGGGCGTCGGCTTCGACTCGGTCGACTACGTGCCACGCATCCGTGCCGCTGATCCCGCCTGGATCGTGCGGCACCGCGAGCGCCGGTGGTACATGTCGCGCAACGCCATGATGAGCGCTCTGCTGCACGAGCATGGCGATGTCCTTACTTCATTGGGCGTGCCGGCGAGCCGCAAGATCGTGATGACGCGAATGAACCTCAAGGCGGCGCGGACGCTCGTGGTGCAAGCGGCGCGGAGGCAGGTGCTGCCTCTGGACGAGCTGCTGGCGATCGAGGACTGCCTGTACGACGAGTGGGAGGAGGCCTCGGAGGAGGAAACGGAGGACGAGAGCAGCTGGGAGGAGGTATCGGAGGAGGAGGAGTCGTCGAGCGAGAGCGACGAGCCTGAGCCCGAGGAGCCGGCGGTGCTGCCGCAGGCGCCGGGGCCGGTTCCTCTGCCGGAGCCTGTGCTGGTTCCTCCTCCGCTCGTCAAGCCCAAGAAGCCGCAGCCAGGGCCCCCGGCGCGGGCCCTCAAGAAGCAGGCGAGACAAGAGGGGCAGCGGAGGGGGGGGTGCGCGGGCCCTGCCCCCGTGTTGCGCCCCTTGGGCCACCCCTCTCCGCCCCCGTCTCGCCCCCTCTCCGCCCCTCTCCCCACCCTGCACCCCCCCCCCTCGACGTCTCTCCTCAACAGGACTCGTACAAGTTCCTCTCGGTGCCCGGCGCCTACGGCGTGGCGGCAGCCAAGCGGCAGGGGGTCAAGGCCAACCGGACTGCGGCGGCGGCCAGCGGCGGCGGGAGGCGGTCGGGCCGGGGCCACCGCGCTGCCCGGGCGGCCATCGTCGACGCGTACGCCCAGGGGCGCGCGCGCGGAAGGAACGCGGGCACGGTGCCGACGACGGACGCCGAGCTGCTGGTCGGAGGGTCCGACGGCGGCGGCGGCGGCGGCGGAGGGTCGGCCCGGCCGACGAGCGCGGCGGCCCGGCGGGGAGTCGCGCCCGAGGGGGGTTCGGCGGCGGCGCAGCGGCGGCCCTGGTCGGGGCGTTCGGCCAACGCCGTCGCTCCGGAGTGAGCTAGAGAGAGAGAGAGAGAGGTAGAGAGAGAGAGAGAGAGAGAGAGAGAGAGAAAGAGAGATAGAGAGAGAGATGGTGGCGTGGAGAGAGGGAGAGAAGGTTAGTGGTACCTGCCGACTCTGCTACCCTCGACCGCTCGACCCCCCGATGGCCTCGCCGAGACAGGTGAGGGAGTCTCCCGCGCGCTCTCTCCATGCCACAGATACACGCTCCCAAAGAAAGGCGATGGAGGAGGATCTCGACATCGATTGCGAGCGCCACGTCGTCATCGAACGAGTCCTGCGAGTGGGGCGGGCGCTGCGGGGCGGGCGCTGCGTCGCGTCTCGCAGCCTCTCCGCCTGGGCTCGGCCGGCCCGCCCGTCCGCCGCGCCCCCCAACGCTCTCCCCTTCATTTTCCTGGAACCCCGACCACAGGTTCAATCTGCGACTCATCCACCGAATCGACTCCTTCCGCGCCACCGGGGAGTGGCTCCCCGTGTTCCCCAAACCCTCCGAGCGGGAGCTCAAGATCGTGGCGGCGACATTACGCGCCGCGGGGGACCTCGCTATCAAGAGATGCTCGGCGGCCGCCGAGGCCGGGGCCGGGGCCGTTGTCGCGGCACGGTCCTCCCCCCCCTCCACTGACGGCGCTGCCGACGCCGGCGCGCCGCGCCCGCCCGGCCGTGCCCCGGCGCGCCCCGACACGGGCGCCAAGCTCGTTTGGTCTGGGGCCCGCGGGGTGTGGACGGACCCCGCAGACCTCTCCTTCGAGAGGGCCCCAGGTGCCCACCGTGCCCGAGCGACGCCGACCAGGGGGGGGGGGGCGGCGGGGCCGTCGGGTCCGGGCCCGTCGGCGCAAGGGGGAGGCGCCTTGTCCCCCGCACCCGCCCCCAAGGGTGGGGATAAGAGGCGAGCGGCGGCGGCGGCCCCAGTCGCCGGGGGGATCGAGAAAAAGAAGCGGGTGGTCAAGGGAGGGATTCGGAACAGAGGGACACGGGACGGTGGAACGCATCCACGTCCGAGGGGTGCCGCGCCGAAGGACCCGGCGACGGGCGGTCGGAAAGTGTGGAATCAGTCGACGGGCCGGTGGGAGGGAGCGACAGCGGGCGCCTCAGGGGGTCCGCGGTCGGACCGGTCCATCGGACAATCCGTCGGGTCGGCGCGGAGCGGGGACTCGTCGTCGTCGTCGTCGTCGTCGAGCGAGAGCGGGTCAGGGTCGGGGTCGGGGTCGGACATGGAGTGAGAAGAGAGGGTCGGTGTCTGGTGTTGGCGGGCCGGGGTTCGGCCGCTGGGTGCTCGAACGCGCGCCTGCCGCTCTTCCCTGTTCCCCGCCCCTTCCCGCCGCATTGCCGTGAAACCCGCTGTCCACGTGAGTGTACAGGCAAGTATTTATCTCATCCCATCTCCGCAACCCTCTGCAGGAGCCTCGTCGTGCCGCGAGAGCCGCGGAGCCCCATCGGCCGGAGAGCGGTCACGGCCGGGTGCCCCGGCTTATTTTCGCAGTACTTCTTGCTCTTTTCCTCTATGGTCTTAGACGACGATTTCTTCATCTAAGATGACTAGCGTCGACCACCGCGGCCCGGTCGATCCGGTGGAGCTCAGCCGAGCGCGCGCTCTAGCACTCCCTTTTCCCGCCCCCGGGCGCCGCGCCCCTACTGATTCACCCGTATCCCCCGCTTTCCTCGCATCAGACATTTTTTGCAAAATGTCCGCCTCGTTCGCTCCCGAATTAGCCGGGAAGGCCTCACTGGCCCTCTCCACCCCCGGCCGCCCAGCTCCCCCCCCCGGCCCCGTCGCCGAGGCGGCCGCCTCTGATGCCGCCGGATCCCCGGTCGACGACGATGTCGGCACCGCCGCCTCCCTCCCCACGACCCCCCCGGGAAATCCCCCGCAAGACGCCCTCGCGGCCCACCCTCCCTGGTGGCGTGCCGCGATCGAGTCCCTCGGGGCCGTCGTCGCCCTCGTCGCGGCAGCACTGCCCGTCTTTGTCGCGGTCGTCTACTATCCCCGCGTCCTTTGTCTGGATCGGACCGCGGAGACGGGGGGAGATCTCGACTTCGTGCGGTGTTTGGGGGGGTTGGACCTCGACTGGGAGAATCACAAGTACGCGACTTGGACCCTTGTGTTTTGGCTAGGCCTGTTGGTCGCGTCCCAGGCGGGGATTCGCTCGGTCTCCGCGTCCGCCCGTCCGCCCGTCCGCCCGTCCGCGTGTCCGTCGACCTGTCGTTCCGCCCGCCCGTTGGTCCATCGATCGATCTCCGTCCATCGATCCGCACCGTCCGTCCCCGTCGTCGACCGCCACCGTCCACGCCATTCGCGCCATCAAGTATGTCCCTCCGCCACCCACGTACCCCCTTGCCCAGGCGGGAAACCAGTTCGCCGTCGCCGCCGCCCTGTGCGGATGGACTCGGCTGCCCAAGCCCTTTCGGTGGGCCGCGACGGCCTACTGGCCTCTGGCGGTGGGATTCTTCACGGTTTGGACCATCTGGGCGCCCCAGTTCCCTTTTATGACGGGATACTCAGGGTCCATGTATCAGGCGGGCGACCACGTGTACGCACCGGGATGAGCGGGCGGGCGGGGAGCCGGTGCGCCGCGCTGCCGTCGCCGGTCTATATCGTCTGATGGGGGCTCCGGGCGTCCCCCGACAGGGACCCTCTCCCCTTCCTTCGTCATTTCAGCATTTCCCCCCCACCTCTCTCTCTCTCTCTCTCTCTCTCTCTCTCTCTCTCTCCTCTTTTCTCTCTCTCTCTCTCTCTCTCTCTCTCTCTCTCTCTCTCTCTCCACCAGGTTGTCACCGGCGTCTCGGCCTTTGTCGTGTGCGGATGGGCTGTCCAGCGCGCCACCGGAGACCCAAACGCATGGTTTTCGACCGCGGCTGTAACTGCGACACTTACCGCCGGCAAGATCCTCGCAAATTACTTTCTCCCAATGCTCGTGACGAGCAGAGGCACCGTTGCCCAGCTCGCATCCGTCCGCTTCGTCATTGTCCCGGTCTACATCTGGTTCCTGGTCGCCGCCGTGAGGGCGTTTTTCCTGCGGATGCCGCCCGCGGCGCGGCGCAGAGTTGCGGGTTGCGGTGTGGCCTGTGCACTGGTCATCCCGCACAGCTTCGGCGCGACCTACTCGCAATTCCTGTTGCTTCAGTTGGAGAGCGCCGGCAGCGTGTTTGTCATCCGGTCGGCGCTGGGACTCGCGTGGCTCACCGAGCGCCTGGTGCGGCGGAGCGTGGCGGGCGAACAGATGATGCTGAGCGGGGCCAAGCACGCGGCGGCCGAGGCGCGGTCAGCTACGCTAGACGTGATGGTGTTGGATCAGGTGGGTGGTGTTTTGCAGTGTGCGTGGCTTCCCTCGTATCGCATATCGTGTATCCGTCCCTCAATATCCATACATCCATCCATCCTTCCTTCCTTCCGTCTCCATCTCGCAATCCCTCCGTCTCCATACCTCCATCCGTCTGCATCCCATGCCATCCATCCATTTATTTCCGCCCATCCATCCACACCATCCAACCATCCCCCGCCCCTCTCCCCAGCTCGACGTCCTCGTCGGCCAGGCTTCCGAAATGGCCGCCGTCGTCCTCACCGCCGTCCTCTTTGTCGTCGGCCGTGTCTCAGAGGAGGTGGGCAAGGCCACACCCTGGCACGCTCAGATCAGCTTAGCGGCCATCCAATGCGCCATCGTCGTTGTCGAGATGGTTCTGTCTCTCGCGATGGACAGTGCGTTTCACGGCGTGCCCGTGGGGGCCGTGTGGCGGAGGGCTGACTTGCTGACGTGGCGGAGCGCGGGCTACTTTGGTCTTCTGTTTGTGTTTTTGCACTCGAGTTATACTTGGCGAGAGCGAAAAAGGTCGTCGCCATCGCGATTGTCGTTCGCCATCGTCATCGTCATCGTTTTCATCACCGTCATCCTCACCGCTGTCGTCCTCATCGTCGTCGTCACCCCCACGGCTTACCCTGACCCGAACCCGATCCCGTACTCCGAGCCTCCCCAGGGAAATCAACTCCTTCTTCTGCCCCGGCGTTTACGACACGGCCTCCGCCTTGGGCCGTCCCCTGCGCCCGGGCGAGGCCTCCACCACCGTCCTCCTCCAGTACTGCAATCGTCCCTCCATATTCGAGACCGACATTCTCCTGGGGAGGAGGATGGGCACGGGCGGGGTGGCGGGAGGACCGCCGATCTCGGCGTGGGAGGGGGCGTCGCTCACGGACGCGACCACCGAGGGGTTCGAGGGGTGGGGGAAGCCGTCGTACGAAAGCATCGTCCTGCCGGGAGGGGAGGAGGCGATCGAGATTGCACCGGGGGTGACGGTGGGGGGAGGGGGGGGGGGGGGGG
>Ga0181573_10001078_pt1 | contig 27573 bp, 19 predicted proteins | sample 101ome_25_FD_148643 | JGI IMG/M metagenome (GOLD analysis project Ga0181573, IMG submission 148643) | Coastal salt marsh microbial communities from the Groves Creek Marsh, Skidaway Island, Georgia - 101409BT metaG (spades assembly) | ecosystem: Environmental > Aquatic > Marine > Intertidal zone...
CTGGTGCGACTGGTGCGACTGGTGCGACTGGTGCGACTGGTGCGACTGGTGCGACTGGTGCGACTGGTGCGACTGGTGCTGCTTTGATCACGCCGGTCGTCGCCACTGCTGCCTTTACGCCCTCGTGGGTCAAGTACCACGGGGCCGTGCTGTCGTTCACGGCCGTCTCGGCGAGGGGCGACGGGGGTTTGAACCACTCATTTCAGATCCTCTATCATCTGTCGGACGGCACGTATGAGGTGAAACAAGGCGGCAAGGTCTTCCTGAAGCGGCTGATCGGCAACTCGTCGTCGGGTGTCGAGACGCGGTACGCCAAGCCGGACCCGTATGCCATCGAGATTGGCGATGAGGTCGACATCGCGGGGCACGTCTTTCGGGTCGTAGACGCCGATCGGTTCACAAGAGAGCACGTCGAGGAGGTTCGGGGGGTGGGATCCGACGGGAGTGCCGGCGTTTCGGGGCTCGGGGCGCCGATCGTCGTTGTCGGTCGCGACGACGGCGAGGTCGAGGGCCCGGAGTGGCCGGCGACGGCGACGCGACCGCGTGCCTCGGATGCCTCGGATGTCTCGAATACCACGTCGCGGAAAATAACGTCGTACTTGTCGCGTGGCGAGGATCTCAAAGAGATGTTCAAGGAGTCCACGCCAGCATCGTGGCGTGGCGTGGTCCTGCACGCGTGGGCGATCGAGGCGCGAGGGCGCGTCGATGGCCTCGACCGGTTCGTCATCTCCTTTTACCCGGAGGATTCGAGCGTGCAGGTCCGGGTGATTGACCCGAGGAACGAGCGGAAGTCATCTCTGCTCTTGTCCAGGACCACCCTGGTCGACCCGCTCGCGGCCGTTCTGGGGGGCTCGGCGCTGGCGCCGGCACCGGCGACCGCTCGCGTCTTCGAGCCGACGGACTTCTTGGTGGGGTCACACATCAAGCTTTGTGGGCGCGAGATGCGGGTGTACAAGCTGTTTGGAGCGTCTGCGGCGTGGATCACCGAGAACATCGAGGGCGTCGACGGGGCCCGGCTGCGCGAGATTTGCGTCGATGACGACAAGGCCAAGGGGAAGGAGAGGGGGGAGCATTCACGGGGAGCGCGCGAGAAGGATCGGAGACCAGAGTCAGATGCAGGGACAGAGGCGGATGCAGACGCGTTTCCGGCACCGCCCGTTGGGTTGGACGTCATGCAGCTCCTGGCGATCGGCGCCGATGATCGCCGCTTTGTCGTGAGCGTGCACTGCGCCGACAGGTACGTAAGCTCGAATCCGTCGCCCGCTCCTCGCACCGAGCGATCAATTGACTCCGACTGACTGGCCGACTGACTCACTGCGCGCCTGCCTCTCGACCCCAACCCCCGACCGCGACCCCAGCACCATCTCGATCCGCGAGTACACCCCGGAGAAAGGGCGAGTGATGACGCAGGTACGTCTGTGAGTCGTACGAAACCTCGATCGTGCGAAACCTCTCACACCGAAATATCTCTCTCAGGGGTCAAAGTTTCTGCAGCGGGGTCACAACAAGGTCAACGTTGCCGACTTCACCGTCGGCAAGACGGTCGTCATCAACAAGCACTCGTTCGAGCTCATCGACGCGGATCGATCGACCCTCGGATTCATCGCGAACAACCCGGAATACTTTGACGCGGCGCGCGCCGACGAGCCCCTGCTCGTCCGGGTTCGGGATGCCCTGTGCGGGGGCGAAGCGACGACGGTCGACGGCCTCTTGGCCATCGACGGGCTGCGGGACGTCCCCAAGGCCAAGCTGATCTCCGCTTGCGTGCTCCTCACCGCGAGTTCTTCCTCGCGTTGATCTGGGCTCGTTGGCTGGTGTGGACACGTGATGGCGGGACGACCCGCCAGACGATCGCGCGCCCTCCACCTTCCTTTCCTCTCTTCGGCATACGTACAATTAAATATTTGAGCTTAAGTATATCAATCAAAACTGTTCCCGCTTGAGGTGCCACAGCCGGTCGTTCATGGCCAGCTCGGCCTCGTACACCGACTGCAGCTGCATGATCTCGTGCTCCAGGTTCAGCTTGCTCTGTTCCAGGCCCTGGATGCACACTTTTAGGTTCTCCATCGCCGTCTTCTGCTTGAGCTTGCTCTTGGCCGCGCTCAGCCTGTTGGCAAGGATGCGTTTCGCCTTCTTCGGGTCAATGTTGGGGTCCATCCGCGGGTCCATCTTCGGCTGCCGGCCTCCCTTTCCTTTTCGCATGTTTGGCGCCGTCAGGAACTGCGCATGCGGTACGTCGTACTTGCTCGCCAGACTGCTGAGGTCGTTCGTCGAGTACGACTTTTGCACCACGGATCGCCGCAGTCCCCCTGCCGTCGAGGCGGGCACGCCGCGCCCACCTCCACTCGCAATATCGTCGCCGCCGCCATCGCGCCCGCTATACGAATACACCGGTGGCCGATGCACGTCCGAGGGACCCGGCAATGCCTCCTCTCGACCCATGCCGACGCTGAAATTCGGCATCGAAGCCACCCTCGCCCCCATGCCCCGGCCAGGCAACGGCGTCCCGGTCGGATGCATCCCACCCATGGGCTCGATCGACTCGACCGACTCGACGCCGTATCGCACGCCAAAGTCGTCCGTCAGCTGCGGCACGCCTGCCGGCCCGTTGGCCATGATGGCCGCCTCTGCCATCGCAAACTGCTCGTTCGTAAACTCGTCCTCGGTGTCCACCGGCACAAAGTCCTCGGGAATTGTCGGGAAACTGCCCATACTCCCGTGCGAACCGCGAGAGAACTCCCGAGAGACAGAGGGCTGCGGTTCGGCAGGTTGGTACCCGTGGTGCTCCAAGTGATGTCCATGTCCACCCCCGCCGCCGTGGCCGCCGCCCATAATGAGCCCCCGGCCCTGATCTATTGTCATCACCGGAGCATCGTCATCATCCAGATCGTCCTCATCCTGCAGGAAAAACAGCTGCGGATCCTGCGGACTCGCATACATCCCCTGCCCCGGCGTGTCGCACGCGTCGAACATGGCATTCGCCCGAGGGTGCAGCCCTTTATCACGATGGGAGTGGCCTTGTCCTATATGAATCGGCGCGGTGCTCGTAGCACCCGTATTCAAGTCACCCCCCGCCCGTCGTTCCACGCCGTCCTCCATGGATAGACTGGTAGACGAGCTAGACTGCTATATGCTTTATGCTGTATGCTATACACTACGACTCCGGGGATCCAGCGGGCGAACGCATGCTCGCTGACTCGCTGACTCGCTGACTCGCTGACTCGCTGACTCGCTGACTCGCTGACTCGCCGACTCGCCGACTCGCCGACTCGCCGACTCGCTGCCTGTCTGCGAGCGATAGGGTGAGGTTGCGAAAAGATTGAGTCGACCCAGCACGAGGCGGATCCGGTCGCACGTGCGCCTCATTGAGCTTGGCATAACACAAATGGGCCAATGCGACGGGAGACGCCGCAGAGAGGACCGCGTCACGTCAAGCAATGCTGATTTCGGGAATTTGCTCGAGCTATCGAAGGCCTATCCCCACCCAGCCCGCATTGCCGACTCGCTGGCTCACGCACCTCGAACGTTATTAATCTACGAATGAAATAGCACAGAAACGGAGAGATGAAATACGATAAAGTGCTCCGATTCCGCTCTCTATCCTCCGGCAGGGGCTCCTCATAGGTCTCGTCGTGTCCACGCGGGCATCGCAGCACCGCGCCAAAAGACAGTCATACGCCTACGTCGAGTCGCCCCACCCTGATTCCCCTGCTCCTACTGCTGCTGCTCCTACTCAGCCTTTGCCTTGAGCACCATCTCCAGGCCCGACTCGATGTCCGCCCTCGTGGACGGCATCTGGCCCGTCGTCAGCTTGGACCAGACAATCGAGTCGTCATACAAGACCTCGAAGGCACCCGTGGACATCAACGAATTGCGCACCGTATTCCCGATGAACATGGCGCCCATCACGATCATCATCTTCTTGTCCCGCACGTCGGCCGGTAGTACCACAAAGTTCTCGATGGTGAGCGCCCCGACCACGACGAGCACCTGAACCGCCGTCACAACCTTGGCCAACATCGCGTTGGTGTCCGTGGGCGGATAGTTCTCCAGCGTCGACACGACGTCCCCCGGCGCAATGCCGTGGGCGTCTGAGAGGTACTGCTTCACGATCTCTTCGACCTGGATAGCAGCACCTCGGTAGGATCAGGAGGTACAGAACGAGATCCGAAGCGCATGCTTGGAGCCGCTCGACGTGGACGCCGACATGGTGGTCGCGAGGAGGACGACGAACGCGAGGAAGGTTTGAATGGAGAGGCACCGCATCCCACGTTCACGCTGGCTTCTCCCGCGCGGGATGGATGAAACTGCAGTGCAGGAGTCTAACGGTGAATCGTTCGTTGCCGGTGACCACCAAGATAAGAAAAGTTTTTCAGCGAACGAGGAACGACTCCGAGTCGTTAGCTCCGCGAGTTCCCAAATCATTTGATGGAGTCGTCTGAACGGAATCGGGCCGAGGCTCGGATCTCCGGTATCTCTGAGCGTCCAGGGGTCTCTACCTCCGCGCGCACCTCCCCTGGCGCCGTCGTCACGCCGGAAATACCGAGCATCGAGTTCCTCCACTACGCCATGCTCGGCTCGGACGCCCCCTCGACGAAACGACACGTCGCCGTCATCGTGTGCAACTGGTCCCTGCCGTCGATCACACGAGAGCTGCTCATGCACGCCTCGTACGTGATCGCCGCGGACGGCGGCGCCAATAGACTCTACGATGAGCTGCCAACCTTGTTTCCCGACGACGCGCCCGACGATGCCCGCAAGGGCCACCTGCCGCACTGCGTCGCGGGCGACCTGGACAGTATCCGAGAAGACGTGCGAGCGTTTTACGAGGGCCTCGGCGTGCGCATTCACGACCTGTCTCACGACCAGGACTCGACCGACCTCATGAAGTGTCTCGACCTGACTGTCGCCTTCCAGCGAGAGCAGGGCGTCTTCTTCTCGCACATTTTCGCGGTAGGGACGCAGGGTGGGCGCCTTGATCACATACTCGGCAACCTTTCCATCCTGCACATGTACCGGGACCTCCCGCTGCTTCTCCTGGGCGACGGCAACCTCACCCGACTCGTTCCCCGGGGAGCCTCCAACGTCTGCACGTCCGGCTTCGAGGGCCCCAAGTGCGGTTTGATCCCCGTGTGTGGCACGGCGGTCGCATCGACGATGGGACTGCGATGGAACCTGGACAAGACCACCATGGCCATGGGCGGCCTCGTCTCGTCCTGCAACGAGGTCGTGACGACGGACGTTTACATCGAAACCGACGTGGACCTCGTTTGGACCACCGAGCTACACGATCATCATCGTCATCATCATCATCACGACCACTGTGAATAGTAAGCAACGACGAGAATCGAATGGTCAAAAGTTGTCCTTGGCGCGCCGGATCGCCCCAAATGCCTCCACGTCGTCGGCATCGGCACCGATCCCGAGCCGTTGCCGGATCTCCTCGCTCCATGGCCGCAAAAAGGGGTTTGTCTCAAGCTCGGTCCCGAGGTCGCTGGGCACCGTGGCCACCCCCGCCCGTCGCGCCTCCTCCACCTCCTTGAACCGCCGCTGAAGCGCCTCGTTCCCCGGCTCCACATGCATCGCAAACTTTGCATTGCTCATCGTGTACTCGTGCGCACAGTAGACGAGCGTATCCTTCGGAAGCGGGATCAGCTTGCGCAGACTCGCCCACATCTGCGCCGGCGTCCCCTCGAACAGCCGCCCGCAGCCCATGCTGAACAGCGTATCCCCCGGGAACAGGGCTCGGTTCGACGGAAAATGCAACGTGATATGGCCCTTGGTATGCCCCGGTGTGTCGTAACAGACGAGCTTCGAAGAGCCAACGCTGTACTCGTCCCCCTCCGAAAGCTCCACATCAATTCCGGGGATTCGCTCGCTGTCAGCCTTCGGCCCGACGACGGTGACGTTGAAGCGCTCTTTCAGGATGTCGTTACCACCGGTGTGATCCCAATGGTGGTGCGTGTTGAGAACATGCGTGAGCTTCCATGACCGGGCCTCGAGCATCTGTACGATCGGGTCGACCTCGGCTGGGTCCACGACGGCCGTGGCGCCCGTCTCCTCGTCGTGCACGAGCCAAGAGTAGTTGTCATTCAGGACGGGAACGCGAAGGACGGTGAGCCCGTTGTGCGTGCGTGCGGGCGAGGCGTTCTCCGCCTGCGTCGTGGAAGCGGACGAAGCCATCAGGACGTCCGCGCGTCCCTTGCTCGTTGTCGCTCTCGCGCTCGCGCTCGCGCTCGCGCTCGTTCTCGACGAGGACAGGAATGTTCTGCGGACTGTGACGATGGAAAGGGGGATGCAGATCGCGCGCGCGCGAGACACCATGGGTTCTTGTCCTTTTCGGAATACGTGTCGTTCGGCTCCCCACACCCCCAGAACAACACACCGTAATATCGAGCACTGCCATGGACAGCCACTCGACTCCACGATCCCATACGCAGGCGGCCGCGGCCCGGCTCGGCGTGCTTCAGAAGCAAATGGGCGCCAGTGAAATCCATCCGAATTTGACGTCAGTGGGCGACTCTGCCAAGTACCAGGTGCGTCATTTGCCGCCACAGTCGGGCGTCGGCGATGTCGTTCACGTCTACAGCGTCGCGACTGCCCTCCGCAAGGAAACCCCCTCACAACGCCGTCTCTTCGTTCCGACCCACCTTTTCCAGCGCTCGGTCGTTCACGAGGACGACGTCGTCATCGTCAGCGCGTGCCGGACCCCGCTCACGCGCGCCAAGCGGGGCGGACTGAAGGACACGCCGGCGGACGACCTGGTCGCAGCCGTCCTGAAGGAGACCATCGCCAGGACGGGCGTGGAGCCCGCCGCGGTCGGCGACGTGGTCATTGGGTCCGTGCTCGGGCCGTCCTCGCAGCGGGCGAACGAGTGTCGGATGGCGATGTTTTATGCTGGGTTTCCGGAGTCCGTCCCGGTGCATACCGTGAACCGTCAGTGCTCTTCGGGTCTGCAGGCGATCGCGAGTGTGGCCGCGGCCATCAAGGCGGGCTATTACGACATTGGCATCGCCGGGGGCGTCGAGAGCATGAGCACCAATCCGATGGCGTGGGAGGGTGGCGTGAACCCTCGGGTTGCCGAGAATCAGTGCGCGGCGGACTGCCTACTTCCGATGGGTGTGACGAGCGAGAACGTGGCGGCGCGGTTCGGGGTGGACCGCGAGACGCAGGACAGGTTCGCGGTGGCGTCGCACAAGAAGGCGGCGGCGGCTCGCGCGGCCGGAAAGTTTAAAGACGAGATAGTCGCCGTGTCGACCGTCGTGAAAGACCCCAAGACGTCCGAGGAGAGGCGGGTTGTCATCTCGGAGGACGACGGGATCAGGCCGGGGACGACGATGCAGACGCTGAAGAAGCTCTCGACGGTGTTCAAGAAGGATGGTGGGTCGACAACGGCCGGTAATGCGAGTCAGGTGACGGACGGTGCGTCGGCGTGTATGCTGATGACGAGGAGGGAGGCCAGGAGGCGGGGACTGCCGGTCCTGCTGGTGTTCCGGACTTTCGCGGCGGTGGGCGTGCCGCCGGCCATTATGGGTATCGGACCGGCTGCGGCAATTCCGGCTGCCGTCAAGGCTGCCGGGCTGGCGCTGGACGATATCGACGTGTACGAGATCAACGAGGCGTTTGCGAGCCAGGCCAAATACTCCGTGGACCACCTTGGCATTGACGAGGGCAAGGTGAATCCGAACGGCGGCGCGATTGCGTTGGGTCATCCGCTGGGGGCGACCGGGTCCCGAATGACGGCGACTCTGGCGTACGAGATGATGAGACGCGGGAAGCGTGCCAGGTTTGGCGTCGTGTCCATGTGCATCGGGAGCGGGATGGGCGCCGCTGCGGTGTTCGAGGCGGGAGACGCCGGGAGTGGGGGCGTTGTTCCCAGCGTGTACTTGAGCGAGGGACTGAGTCGCGATGCCGTCGTCTAACCGTGCCGTCCGGCCGGGCAAGCCGAAGAAGAGGCTCGGGCCGTACTGCGTCAATTCGTCGTCCGGCCGGGCAAGCCGAAGAAGAGGCTCGGGCCGTACTGCGTCAATTCGTCGATCACTCGCACTGTTATAAAGTCCACACATAGAATACACAGATTGATCATCATGCAGACGTCGTTTACGCACAATGCGCTCGGATGCGCCAAGGTACGTAGGATTCGGAGCGCTGAGGCTGAGGGAGCAATGCGGTCGTCCTGGAGCTTTCGGTGTTCATCTCCGGCTGCGTGCAGGTGCATTGGACTATGGCGCCCATATCGGCAAAGTGGGCGACCAATTGGTCGAGCCACGAGCCGCGTTCGGGCGCCCGCCCCCGTCGGAGTCTCCCCGTGCTCGCCATACTCACACCCACGCCTCCACCCACGTCGACAGAGCACCGCGGTCGCTCGCACGTCCCGGACTTCGCTCCGCGTTGTCGCTCAGCGTGCCGTGACCAAGAAGGTCCAGGTCGTCCTGACCAAGCAGATCCCGGACCTGGGAAACGCAGGAGACCTCAAGGCCGTGCCGGTCGGCCACTACAGGAACTACCTGCACCCGCAGGGACTCGCCATGATTGCCACTGAGAGCATCCTGGCCGATATTGAGAAGAATATTGCCGCGGAGGAGCGCGCCAAGCTCGAGGAGAAGGCCAAGGCCCAGGCGATGGCAACCGCGCTCTCCACGATCGGAAAGTTCATCATCAAGAAGAAGGTCGGCGAGGAGGAGCAGATCTTCGGAAGCGTGAGCGCCGCGGACATTGTTGAGGCGATCCGAATGCAGACTGGACGCGAACTCGAGAAGCGCAACGTCACCATCCCGGACATCAAGACGCTCGGCACCTACGACTGCACCGTCAAGCTCCACGCTGAGGTCGTCGGAAGCTTCAAGGTCGTCGTCCAGAAGGACACCAGCAACTAGAAGTTTTCGCAACTCATAATTCATTCTTCGTGTATTTATAGCTTCCTTCGTTCATTCGTCGTCTTCCCGTTCAAGTCCAGCCGGTCCTTCTTCCCTCTGCAGCGTCGACGCATCGACACGCTCTTCGATCGCCCGAATGCACGCCGCGACCCCCTTACCCGCCATCATCGCGTCCGCGAGCGCGTCGTGCGCCCCCGTGTGCGTCCGCAGCAACGTCACCGTGTTGAGCACCGCAAACCGGACCTGGTCGTCCGCCTTCTTCTGCGTGAACCCGAGCCCCCGCATCAGATTATCCAGCTGGTTGATATCCGCAAGCCCCCCTTCCGCACGCCCGAACCGCAACCACTCAGTCGCCACCCCCGCCAGCGCCACACACGAGTACACGTCCAGGCTGGAGCTCTTCAGCTTGCCGCTCGCAATCTCCTCCTGGAACGACGCATCACAGAACGTCGTGCCCGCCTGAACATTCAGACGCCTACTCGACAGAAACGCGTCCAGGCTCGACAATGTGTACGATTTCGGCAGGAACCCCGTCAGGTACGCGACCAAAAAGTGCCCCGCCTCGTGCAACGCCACTCGCTTGGCATACGTCGGACTCAACACGCGAGCTGCCGAATCAACCAACAGCGCCTCGATCCCACCCGCGTTGGCAATCTGGTCGGCAGTCAGAAAGAACGCCAGGCCAACGACGTTGCCGACCAGCGCGCTGGTCGGCATGGCGTGCGTGGCATAGGCCGCGCAAGCGCCCGCCAGTGCCGCGACCTGCAGCTTATTACGCACGTCGTCCAGGGTCGAATCTTCCGGTGCCAAGAACTCCCGAGTGTCGATCTTGTTCAGCCGAAGTTCCTCCAGGGTATATGACCGCTTCGGGACGCCCTTGCCCCTGCCAAACGCCGGCAGCGACGGAGACGACTCTGCGAGCGCGACCGCCGCCCGCTCGTCGTCGACAGCGATCAGCGACTCCAGCGTTGCAAAGTCGTCGGCGCCGGTGCTGGCGCCCGTGCTCGTGCTGGCTCGAGCAGCGACCCTGGCCGTGGTTCGCGTCTCCCTCTCCCTCGTCGGCCGGGTTGGGCGGGTCGCCCAAGTCGTCGTCACCCGCGTCGCCATCGCCACTGGTCCGTGCCCTGTGTTTTTGTTCTATCGAGTATCGAGTTGTCGTCGTCGCTCTGTCGAGAGATCAGATCCAGACGTGAGGTGAATGAGTGTATTCACATTCACGGACGTGTCCGACGACTCGGCGGCAGTCCAAATTTCATCGGACGACGACTGGACACGGCCAACAGCATGGGGGTCATCGAGAAGATCAAGGAGATCGAGGCCGAGATGGCTCGGACGCAGAAGAACAAGGCGACCGAGTATCACCTCGGCCAACTGAAGGCCAAACTCGCCAAGCTCAGAACGGAGCTCCAGGAGCCTGCCGGCAAGGCCGGGTCGTCCGAGCAGGGCTTTGAGGTGCAAAAGTACGGGGACGGTCGCGTGGCGTTGATCGGGTTTCCGTCTGTGGGGAAGTCGACGCTGCTCAACAAGCTGACGGGGACAGACTCGGAGGCGGCGGCGTACGAGTTTACGACGCTGACGTGTGTGCCGGGGACGATTCACATGCGTGGTACGAAGATTCAGATGCTGGATCTGCCTGGGATTATCGAGGGGGCGTCGGAGGGAAAGGGGCGTGGTCGGCAGGTGATTGCGGTGTGCAAGTCGGCCGACCTGCTGTTGATGGTGTTGGACGCGGGCAAGCCGCACTATCATAAGGAGATTTTGACGAGAGAGTTGGAGTCGTGTGGGATGCGGCTGAATAAGAAGCCGCCCAACGTGACGTACAGGAAGAAGAAGACGGGCGGGCTGACGGTGACGAGCCTGGTGCCGCAGAGCGTGGTGGACGAGAAGATGGTGCAGCGTATCCTGTCCGAATACAGAGTCCACAACGCGGACGTGGTGCTGAAGGAAGACATCAGCGTGGACGATCTAATTGACGTGATCGAGGGCAACCGGAAGTACGTCAAGTGCCTGTACGTGTACAACAAGATTGACGTGTGTTCGATCGAGGAGGTCGACGAGATTGCGCGGCGGCCGAACAGCATTCCTGTGAGTTGCTACGCGGACCTGAACCTGGACGACGGGTCAAGTTACGATCTGCTGCATCGGATCTGGGATATGATGGGTCTGGTGCGGATCTACACGAAAAAGACTGGCAACAAGCCCGACTTTGGCGACCCGGTGGTGCTCAGCGAGGACCGGGGCGGGACGACGCTCAAGCACTTTTGCAAGTATATTCATCGGAATATGGTGGAGGAGTTCAACTACGGGCTCGTGTGGGGGACGAGCTCCAAGCACATGCCGCAGCGGTGCGGGCTGAGCCATCGGCTGCACGACGAGGACGTCGTGCAGCTGGTGAAGAAGAAGGTGATTGGCGGCAGCGAGGCCAGGGGGCGGTTCAGACAAGGACAGAAGGAGTACGTCCGGACGGTCGACCGGGTGAAAAAGGCGGCATTGAAGACGTAGTAGTAGAGGGGTATGGAGTGTCGAGCGTGGTTACTCGATTGTTCAGTCAAATTCCTTCTGAGGTTTTTATTTTCTTTCCTGTCGTCTTCTTCGTCTTCTCATCATGCCTCGTAGACGACGCTAACGCGCTTGATGCGGTCTTCGATGCCGGGCTGCAGGCCGTACCGGCCCGTCTCCCCGTCAAAGGCGATGAGGGACTCGAGCCTCGTGCCGCGGAGCACCGAGCACGACGACGCGCACGGAGCCGCTGAACCACAGCCGTTGGCGTCGACGCACTCGTTCAAAGTCTGCACGCGGGACAGAAGGGCGTGGATCAGCGTCACCAAGCGGGGCGCCGTCTCGGGATCGATCACCTCCTCGGCGTCTTTCAACGTCCCAAACCCGTCCTTGCCGCTCCGCAGGTATGCCTTCGTTGCGACCGTATACGCTTTGCTCGGCTCCAGGGGTGCGCCGCCGACGGTCACGCTACCCGGCACGATCCGATGGCCCGGCTCCTGCTCCGCGTCAAAGGCGTACGTGATGCCGCTGACCTGGAGGAAACGCCCCTCCTTTGCGGGCCAAGCAGACACAGAGACCTCTAGGGCGTCCATGAGATCCTCTCCCGTCATGGAAAGGACGACGAGCTCGTCCGTAAAGGGCAGCATCGTTATCAGATCTCTCACCGTGAGCTGGCCCGCGGAGTGCACGCGATCCGAGCGAATCGTTCCACTGTTGAGTAGCGCGGCGTCCACGTCGATGTTCTTGCCCATGCCGAGGCGCATGATATCCGCGAGCAGGTTGCCGAGCGACGTCTCGGAGTTCCTGACGTGATCGAACCGCGCATCGAGATCAGTCAACGTCCAGCCCAGTGGCGACAAAATCTCCTCGCCCATTTTCTCGTGGTAGTGATCCACGATGTCCGCAACAACCTCGTCTTCCTCCGTCTCGCTCGTCACATACACCCGCTTCCACGATACGACCACGTCGCTCCGCGCCGCGGAGCAGAAATCGATCTCTGAGTCGGTCGAATTGGTCGTCGGCTCGACGAGCCCCGTGCACTCGACCCCGGCCGTCGTCGACCCCGGACTCGCTTCGTTCTTGGACATTTTCAGGACGGAAAACTCCCGGAAATCCGTCCCGGACTTGAGAAGCAGCGTCCCGTGCGGCGGCACAAAGTCCGCCTGCGGGGAGTGGTCGTGCCCGCCCAGTATCAGCTGGATATCTGGCACTGAAGCCGCCAGCTTCTCGTCGTTGGGCGCCCGCATATGCGTCAGCGCGATAATCATGTCGCACCCGCGCGCCTTGAGCTTGTCGCACAGCGCCTGCCCCTTGGCCACAAAGTCCTCGTAGACGACGTCCGCGTCCACGTCGATGCTCGGGATCGTCATCAGCCACTCCTTCTCCACCAGACCGATGATACCCAGCTTCTGCCCTGCCCACTCCAGCTCGATATACTCCTCGGCGTTGGCCAGCTGCGTTCCCGTCCTCTTGTCCAGCACGTTGGACAGGAGCCACGGAAAGTTGAACTCGCCCATCCGCTTCTCCAGCTCTTCGATGCCGAAGTCGAAATCATGGTTCCCAAGGCTCGCAACGTGCACGCCGATATTGTTGAGCACAGGGGGCATGTGCGAGCCTTTCGTGAACGCCGACAGCGTCGACGGGTTGAGGCAGTCCCCGCTGAACAATATGAGCGGGTCGCCCTTCACGTCTTTCACTGCCTTGCAGAATCGCGCCGCCCCGCCCACCGGCTCCTCGTCGTTCGCAAATATATCGTACACGTCGTTAAAGTGGAGGATTGTCAAGGGCTCTCGGGAAGCAGCAGCAGCAGCAGCAGAACTAGAACGTCCCGCACGTGGTACGCGTGGTGCGTGTGCGGCATGTTTCGTCTGGCCAAAGGCCCTGGGCTGTCGCTGGGAGAGCTCTCCCAGCGACATGTGCGCCCGCTGAGACATGGAGATACGCCGTCACCTCGCCTTCTTGAATGAACGGCCCGCGCCTAGCAGACGCTGATCATCGATTTCCGTCGATGACCGGCAGTCACGATCGTCTAACGCTTCAATTCAATCTATCTGTCAATCTCGCAGAGAATTTTATTCGCGACCCAAAAGTCGCGCGCTCTCTACGCATGCTTCGTCGATCGGTCCCACGCGTCGTCGGGAGACTCACGAGGGCCGAGCCCGTCGACGGCGTCGAGCCCGTGGACAATGCGTCGAACACATGCGCGCGCTTGTTCTCCTCTTCCTCGTCGTCCGAAGCGGGCCCTCTCCACAGCGAAACGCTAGAGTTTACCTCCTCCCGGACGGGCGCGGACGGCGAGCGGGATACGACGGTCGTACTGCATGGTCTCCTCGGGAACGGGCGGAACCTCAGGAGCTTTGTGAACACCCTGTTCAAGCGAATGGTCCGGGAACAAGAGCGGCGGGATCCCGACGCGCTTGTCGCACATCGCGTGCTGCTGATGGACCTCCGGCATCATGGACACACGCACTCGAAGGGAGCGTACGTGCCTACCACGCCAGATACGCTGGAAAACTGTGCGCGGGACGTCTTCGAGACGTTGCAGGCGTGTGATAGCGAGCACTCTGGGCCGCTCCGGATCATCGGCCACAGCCTGGGCGGGAAGGTCGCCCTCGCGGCAGCGAAGCTCGCCTCGGAGGAGCGCGGCCCATCGTGTCAGATCTGGACGCTCGACTCGTTTCCGTTCTCGTTCGACGAGACGCATACGCGCAACGCACTCGGCGTGTTGCGGATCCTCGAGACAATCGAGGGTATCGTCCAGCCGCTGGAATCTCGGGAGGAGCTGTACGAGATTCTGGACTCGGTCGGGTTCCAGATGAATCTGAAGGAGTGGCTGGGGAGCAACCTGGTCGGCAACCCGGAGGACGGCTACGTGTGGAACTTTCACCTCGTGGGTGTTGACCTCGAACGGCGTGCGCTCGCTGGCCCGCCTCTCACTCGCGCTGTGCGCTTCGCTCGCTCGCTCGTTTGCTCGATAGCCGGGCGCGTTCAACCTGTACCGGGACTACGCAAAGACGGACTTTACAGAGATGCTGCGGCAGAAGAGCGATCACTCGTTCGGTGGGTATTGATCTCGACCGACGTGCGGCCGCTCGTCGCGCGCCCTGACTCTCTTACTCGTGCTACGCGCTTCGCGCTCCGCTCGTTCGCCAGGCATCATACGGGCGCTGCTGTCCCGCGGGTGGGACGACGCGTCGATCGAGCAGTTGGAACAGCTGGGGAAGGCTTCCAAGGAGCGGGGTGCCAGCACGCACGTCTACGAGCTCGACAAGGCCGGCCACTGGCTCCACGCCCAGAACCCCCAAGGCCTCATCAACCTCATGATCGACTCGCAGCGACTGATCCACGACTAGCCTCGTATTCTAGACTCGTCTGATATCGCCGATGCCGAAGACGACTAGACCCACGACGACTAGATCCACGACTTTGGCGTGCCGGAGAGCAACGCCAGCAGCTCGGCCTCCCGGGACCCTGCCTCGGGCACGACGTTGTACTTCCACGAGATGAGCGGCGGCGCTGACACCATGATGCTCTCTATCCGCCCGCCTTCGAGGCCAAACTTCACCCCCCGGTCGTACAAAAGGTTGAATTCCAGGTAGCGCCCACGCCGGAGCAGCTGCCACGCCCGTTCTTCCTCGACGACCGGCATCTCCCGGCGACGAGCCACGATCGGCATCCACGACGGCAGGATCCCGTCGCCCACATTCCGTACAAACGCCTCCACGGTGCCGTTATCTACGTCGTCAAGATCGTCAAAGAATAGTCCACCGATCCCGCGGTGCTCTTTCCTCGCCGGGATGTAGAAGTAGTCGTCGCACCACGCCTTGTATGCGTCGTACGACGACCCGTCGGGCGTGAACGCATCGCAGACGCCCTTCCAGTATCCGTGAAACTCCTTGAAGTCCTCATCGTGCACGTAAAAAGGCGTCAGATCGCAGCCACCGCCAAACCACTTCTGCCCCTCGACCTCGAATACGCGCACGTCGGCCCGCAGCGTCGGGATGTGCGGATGCGCAGAATGGAACACCAGCGACATGGCCGCCGCCGCGTAGGCCTGTCCGCCGTCGGGGTCGATGGTCGGCCGACCTCTACTTGACATCGCCTGGGCCCGAGCCTTTGTCAGCGTCCCCCGGATGATGGACACGTTCGAAGCCGCCTTCTCCACGACGGAGCCGCCTTCGAGCACGCGCGTGACCCCGAATCCAGAGTCGTTCTCCCGCTCCCAACGGTCGGTGATGAACTTGGCACCCGAAGACAACTCGATTTGCTGCTCCGTGGTCCGCACGATCGAATCCTGGAGGTCCAGGACGTAGTCGTCGAACGAGCTGGCCCGGACAGGCGGGCATTGAACTCGACCGAGACGTGCGCTCCGCTCTCCACGCCCTGACGCTCTCGCCCAGGTGGCTCGGTGCGTGACGATGAGGGCGTGTGATGGCCGGATCGGGCCGCGAACGCCTGCAATCACCATCGTATCGTGTGACGAGTCGCAAATAAACAGAGGGGGCCCACCCGACAGCACAAGAATTTCGATACTGCTTCAAACCCGACCTCGCAATGCAAGCTCGTGCTCCATCTCTGACCGCGCGTCGTGCGCTGGCGCGTCCGGCACGGCGCAGCGGAAACCTGGTCGTCGCGGCAATTCTGCCCGAGTCTTCTTCGCCGGTCGCGGCGAAGACGACTCCTTCGTTCCGCGTCGAGAGCCGCAGGGTCGTGCTTGCGACGGCTGTCATCCTCGCTGCCACTGCCGGCAAGGCCCTCGCGGGGGGTATCGGCAAGTCTCCCAGGGAGCTGGCGAAGGCGTCGCAGGCCCGCAGGGAGAAGCTCAAGGCGGCGTCCCAAGCGATGAGGGAGAAGGGCAAGGCCGAGAACGCCTTTGGAGACTCGAAGTTCGGGCTGGGCGAGGACGCGACCACGCCGAACAGGGTGAACCGCACCGGCGAGGGCGGCGCTGGTATCTGATGATGATGCAAGACGAGAGGACGATGAGACGATGAGACGGACACGGATACAGATACAGATACGGATACGGATACGGATATGAAAGCGAGGGAATATGATACATTTTGCATTTTGGTTTTAACTACGACGCCTGCTGGATGGAAATAATGCTCCGGCCGGTGAGGAGGCAGTTGGCGATCGACCTCGTTCTCGACTCCAGAACCGGCCGCATCGCGTCGATGCGTTCTTTGTATACCATCTTCCGCACGGTATACGTCTCGGTGACGTCCTGCAAAACCACGTTCATGAACTTGTCAAACGCGACAATCCTGCCGACGGCGACGCCACGCTGGCCACCACGCCGATGCCGCGTGACGACGCGAACAGTCTTATTGCCCCTGACGACACTCGAGAGCCACGCCATCGGCCCGCCTTTGATCGCCAGCCCCTCCATCATCGCGTCGATGACGTCCACCTTGGGGGCCTGGCTCGCCGCAGACTGGCCCCGGCCCCGGTCCGTCTTGCTCGTCGGCTTCCGTTTTCCGGACTGCTGTGACCGCTCATGGAGCTCTTCCGGGGAGATGGCGAGTGGGTGGGATGCGGGGAGGTACCCGCGGCACTGGAGAATGTGGTCTTTTGGTTGGGCGTTGGGTACGGGAGGCCGAGTCGACGGCGATTCGAGCGCCAGCAAGGGCTCAAACTCCTTGCTGTCGAAGCGGGCAGTCATGCCGTGCTGCAGTCGCACTGCTCGGACTATCCTGCAGCTATGTGGGCGTGGGTGGCTTTAAAGTGGAGATGACCATCTCGGCCGAGTTGCAACTCGGTTTTCAATTGAAAACTGAATGTTGCGTTCAAAGCCGGGTCTCGTCGCTGTGAGCGCGTTGGCGGCCGTTCTGTTCCGGCAACTGGAGGACGACCGCGGCGCCGTGTTCCCAGCATCCCCACCGGGGGAGTCGCGGGAGGAAGTCGGAGGCGGTGGGATCAAGCTGCCCACCCGGACACAGTGGCTCCCCTCGTTCGCTCATCGGTGTGTCGCAGCGTGCAAGGCTGATACCGTCGACGTGGCCCAGGTAGAGCGAGCGGTGGACGACGTCGCGCTTCTGTTGGACGAGCACATCCACCGGCTCGGGTCAAAGACGACAGCAGGGAGGACAGTCGCCGTCGATGTCAGTCGCAGCACGTTCACGGCTACGTTCACGGCGCCACGCGGATCTATTACGGCAGACGCGATAGTAGAGGGCGTTCGACTCGCCGTGCGGTCGCTGCAGAGCGCCTCAGTCTCGCTCAGCAAGCAAGACACTATCGGAGACGAGGGTAGGGCGGCCAGCATTCGGGTACGGGCGTCCGGAGTTGGGAACCTCCGGGTCGATTTGCTGCAGCCGTTCGATCCGAGAGAGGACGTCACGATGGAGGTGGAAGGCGACCTGTTGCCCGGTAGCCTCGAGCTGATGCGGGGCACGTTTGGGTTCGTCTGTTCGCCCAAGGGGCAAGCAAGGCCGCCGCATTACAACAGAGACAACGACAGCGTGCTGTTCGGGGGTGATCCGGCGGCGGCAATGTTCGGAAACATGGAGGACGTGTTGCGGATGCTCATGGAGGAGACGAGGCGTGCCGGCGTGGCGATGGGAGAGCTCGACGATATGATGGGCGACGGTGCCTTTTCTGGGAGGATGCCGCGACAGAAGGGCGGTTCGTCTCATTCGGGATCGAGATCGGGGAGGGACGTGGCGCGTTCGGGGTCGCCGGGGTCGGCGGACGAGGCGATGGAGCAGCTCGTCAAGACGCTCGAAGAGCGGGGCATCCGGACGTACCTGCCTGCAACAGACGGCGGAGACTCGGGTGGGCCTGGCGAAAAGGACATCACGCGCGTCGACTGGCGCGGTCTCGCAGGTTACGAATCTCAGAAGAGGCAAATCGAAGAGAACCTGCTGCTCCCGCTCCGACGCCCAGAGGTGTTTGACGACATTGCGCGGAAGACGAGGACACACTACGCGTCGAACAGGCCCAGGGCTCTGCTATTCACGGGACCGCCCGGTACCGGAAAGACGTCGAGTGCACGCGTCATCAGCCGCGCAGCCGGGGTGCCACTCTGTTACGTGCCGCTCGAGGCAATCGCGAGCAAGTGGTATGGCGAGAGCGAGAAGAAGCTGGCGGAGGCCCTCGAAATGATCGACTCTGGCTTTCCCAACGGGGCGGTCATCTTTATCGACGAACTGGACAGCTTGGCGACGACGCGTGGCAACGATATGCACGAGGCCACCCGCCGCATGCTCGGTGTGCTCCTCCGCTATCTCGACGGCTTTGATCAGAACAAACGGGCCGTCGTCGTCGGCGCGACAAACGTCCCAGGTGACCTGGTGGGCATTGACACGGACCTACAGACTCTCTCTCTCTCTCTCTCTCTCTCTCTCTCTCTCTCTCTCTCTCTCTCTCTCTCTCTCTCTCACTCGTGCTGTGCTCATTCTACGCTCGCAGGACCCGGCCCTTCGCTCGCGATTCTCGGCCAACATCGAGTTTGGGTTGCCCGACGAGCAGTGTCGGGTTGAGATCCTCAAGCAATATTCGCAGCAGCTGTCAGAGGACGACGTCCGAACGCTCGCCAAGGCCACGGTGGGCTTCTCCGGACGCGACCTTCGCGACGTTTGCTCGTACGCCGAACGCCATTGGGCCACGTGCATCATCAAAGGAGCCGTCAAGGACGGATCGACGCCCGGTTTGAAGGTCTACCTGGAGGCTGTGCGAGCGAGACGGGCGTGATCGTCGGTCGGTCGGTCGGTCGGTCAGTCGGAACGAACGAACGGTCCCTCCAACGAACGGTTCGTTATTCACAGAAATTTTCTCGGGATTCATCGCATCTGCTCCTCGTAACGGACAGGAAATAGTCACACAGTCGTCTGTATTCCGCGGATGGCACGTGCTTAGCTTCGAGAAGTCTGCCTGGCGAGCTCGAGAAAAAACCGAGAAATTTCCGGAGAAGCAAAGCGCACTCTGTGTCCGTTTGCTGACCCTGGTACGTTCTGTACACCACTTTGTGTCTTCAAGAAGGGTACTTTGCGCGCGAACGGCGCCAAAAGACGCGTGTCGCTCACTCGCCAACGACCTTGCACCCACCAGGAATTCACAGCATTTCGCTAAAAATGCACCAAACAGCGCCCCCAGCAGCTGTTGTATCTCCGTTCATTGATCCAGAGAAGGCTATCAAGGTACGTGCGCGCTTTTTGCGGCGATTCTTCGGGGACGGATTCGTTCGGTGACGCGGCCCATCGAGCCTGACGCGGTCCGACGGGGGGGACGTTGCGAGCGGCCGCCTTCCGGCCGTTCGCCGACCCACCACTCGCCCTGCCCGTTGCTGACACGACGATACGACGATACGGCGTTACGATGATCTTGCAGGAACTCAACGCGCTGAAATCAACGGATAGCATGGAGAAGTCGAGCACGGCGACCCACGTCGACGACGAGTTTGCGGGCTTGCTCAACCGCACCAAGACGGCGACTGGCGCGCAGGAAGTCTTCAACGAAGTTCTCGACCAGATCACAGCCCAGGAAGATGATTTGGGTGTGAAGACGTCGCTGTACACGCTCCCGTCGATGAACTTCCTGGAGAGCCTCTTTGACGAGATGGACAGCCGCAACGCCAGCAACGGCATTGTCTCCGAGCCACCGCTCTACCTCGATATCGATGAGCTCGAGCTCCCGGGCCTCGAGCAAATTGGCCACGTCAACACACTCGAGGAGCTGGGTCTCCATTCGCCGTCCATGCTCTTGCAAAAGCCGGCGCACAGTTGCCCAGCCGCGGCGATGAACCACGCCCACTCGGGCTACTCGACGATGCCCTTCGGGTCGATGGGCAACTTGGGCATGGGTATGCCTAACATTTCGGCCATCCGAGGAATGATTCCCATGTCGGCAGCCAACCACAATCCGTTTGCTGTCGCGCCCACCGCGGGCTCGGCCGCGCCGAGCCCGGTCAAGAGGAACTTCGGCAAACGGATCGAGGACGACGACGAGGATGCCTTGAATGGTCTGGAGTACTCGTACGAGACGTCAAAGAGTGGCCGGTGCCGAAAGGTGTCGAGCTTCGTCTCCGGCAATAAGAGGAAGGCGCACGAGATGGGGTCGATGTACTCGGCGCCCGCCACCATGGAGGGGCGCCAGTCCGCCGGGGCGCCAGTCAACCCGTACGGCCGAGAGGCCTCCGAGGTCGCCTCGGCACACGGTACCAAGAAGGGAACAAAATGCCGGAACAAGTCCAAGACGACCGTCTGCCTCAACTGCGGCAGCATGGTGGGTATTGACTTCGACCGACGACGGCGCTCGCACGCCCAGACTCTCAACGCTCAACGCTCAACGCTCAATGTTCAACGGTCACTCAATAATCAATGCTCACTCGCCCTTCGCCCTTCGCTCGTTCTCCAGGACACGCCGCAATGGCGAGTCGGGCCGCTCGGACCGAGGACGCTCTGCAACGCGTGCGGCGTTCGCTACAAGAAGGGGCTTCCCCTGTCGTGCTACCCGCTGCGCAACGGTATGGTGCTGCCTCCTGGAGCTGTGCTCCCGCCCTCGGTCATCGTGCCCCCGGGCATGAACATTGTCCTGCAGCCGTTGGGACCGGCCAATCCGCCTCCGACTGAGACAAATGTCGCTGGCGATGCTACGATGGCGAGCGGTGCCGGCGTGACTAGTGAAGTGGAGGCGACCGACGTGGCCGTCGTGCAAGTCGTGGCAGCAGAAGCGGTGGCGGCTCTGGCAGCGGCCGCCAGTCCGTAGCGGCGACCACACCCCACGAATGCACTCAATATGACGTATGACAGTACCGTATGACAGTCTGAAGTGATCTCGTATGACTCAAGTTGCAACTTTCACTCACAGAAACCGTGTCAGCCGTGTGCGTGGCGAGTCCGAGGCCGGCTGGCACGACGGTCACATAGTAGAATCAAAGGAATCCGATAAACATTGCGCCGTAGATCAACGCAAGCGTCAAAAACCTGCACCCGACACTGGCGAACGAATGAGTGCGAGTGGGAGAGTGAGCGAGCGAGTCGCGGCAAGGGGTCTCGTCTCACGTACGTGATGCCCAAGAGAATCAGAAGATTGATCCCCGGAGACAGCCCATTGTCTGCAGATGGTGGTATGAGGTCCGAGCCGGGGATGACCGCTCCCTGCTCACAGCCCTTGCCCGTCTCGCACACAAAGTCTGTGTTGTCGAAGATCTGGACGACGATCGCCGAGAGCGCGTACGTCAGATAACTTATTTTCGACACCCATTGGAAGTACACGGGCACCGACGAAACCAGGAATCCCGAAAAGCTGAGGAGTATCAGGAGGACGAACGTCAGCGCGAGCGTGGCGTACGCGGCGGTCGGCGTGCACGCCGCCGTCATGAGCCCGATGGACTCCGACGAGATCTGGAAGAGCGCGTACGCGCAGTAGTACACCAAACAGTTTGCCCATGTGATGGTGTACCCCACCATGAAGTAGGCGATCACGCAGTACATGAGCGTCTGCACGCACTGGAGCGGGATGTTGACGAGCGACCGGGCGAGAAACCAGCTTGTGACGTTGTACATAGCCTGGCCCGACTCTCTTTTAAGCACAACCCGGTCCTTGTCCCACGCGACGACTGCCGAGAAGGACGGTGTGAATGACAGGACCGCCATCCCAAACCTGAGGGGAAGGGAGGAGGGAGGGAGTGCGTGTGGGTGGGTGAGCGGTTGGGCGGTTGGCCGTGGGGAAACGGGCAGCAGCACGAAGGCGTACCAGATTGATGCAATTCTGTCTGAAACTCCCGTCTCTACGCTGTTGTTCAACTGCAGGTACATGAGCCCCACGAACAGCCCCATGAAGGCGTACTGGCTCGTCTCGCTGATCAAGTAGACCGGGTTCCGTACGTACGTTCTCAGGTTTCGCACCATGAGCACGTATATCTGGTACCAAGCCGGCTCAACTGGCGCATCCCTGAGTGGCTTGTCCACCTCTTCTCCTGTCGCCATGCTCCTGCTCGAGTCGACCGTCGGGACCTCCACATCCACGGAGAGCTTTTTGGACGCTTCCTGTTGGTCGACGAGCGCGTCGAGGTGATCGTCGACCACGTGAATGAAATAGTCCGACGGGTTCATGAACTGCGGACACTTCAGACCTGCGCGATTGAAGAACGCGACGGCGTCCTCCCACGGCCCGCCGTACGCCAGCTTCCCGTCCGCGAGCAGCAGGAAGTCGACGAACTGTGACGTGATGAGCGAGTTCGGCTGGTGGATCGTCAAGGCCACCGTCCGCCCTTTCGCACACATCTTTCCCAGAAGCTCAATGAGATGTACCGCTACCTCGCTGTCGAGGCCGGACGTCGGCTCGTCCAGAAATATCGCGGCTGGGTCCTTGACCAGCTCGACGCCGATCGACACGCGCCGCTTCTGTCCACCACTGATGCCTTTGATCCCGAGCACCTCATCACCAATGAGCGTGTTCGCGCAAGACACGAGCCCCAGCTCCCGCACGATGTCCTCCACGCGCTTCAGTTTGTCTTCCTTGGAGACCGTTGACGGAAGCTTGAGCAGGGCACTCGTCGCGATCGACTCGCGCACCGTCGCACTGGACAGCAGCACGTCGCTCTGTAAGACGTAGCAGGATGTTTGCCGGAATTCTCGTAGCCGACGAGGCGCCCCGTTCACGTTGAGCTGGCCCTCGACCTTGACACCCGCCTGGGTATTGCCCGCGAGGACGTCGAGCAGCGTCGTCTTCCCAGCGCCACTGCTTCCCATCATGGCCATCAGCCTGCTAGGCTGAACCTTGCCCGTAACACCCTTCAGGATCACTTTCCGCTGCTCAGCCGCGGTGCGCTTGCTGGGACCCTTGACCGGCACGGAGACGCTCAGGTCCTCGAAAATGATTTCGACCTTCTTGCTGTCGTGCAGGACGTCGAGGGACCGGACGGAGGAGCCATCCCGCTGCAGAATGACTCCTCCTGGCGATGATGACGTCTTGGTTGTTGCTATTTCGTCCGCCATTCACAAAAAAATGAAGACTTCTTCAAGTTTCGAAACCTCAAGACTAAGCCGGGTGCTCCCGCCGTACAAGGCTATCCCCCTGGTTGTCTCTCTGGCACCGGGGCACACGAGCAGGCCGGGTAGTCGTCTCCAAGTGCCCAGGACGTCTCGGAACGATCGACCGTACCTACTCGTCGTCGTCGTCGTCGGAACTGATCGAGAACGACGTCAACACCGAGAGCCTCCTGTCAAACTCGTTCTGCTTCGCGTTGCTCACACCCTCCGCGATGAGCTTCTTCAGCCGGCGGATTTCATTTTCCACGTACTCCATGCCACCCTTGGCCACGAACTTCTCCATGTACCGCACGTACAGCTCTGCGTTTGCCTTGGCGGTGCCGTCTGCCGCCGCGGTGAACTCCTTCGCGGAGGCCAGCAGGTCGGCGGCGTCGCCGCCTGATGCCATCTTTGTCGCGATATCAGTCAGCTCGGACACGCGGGCGTACCCATCGAGCGCGCGAATCTCCTCCCTGACAAACTCGAGGATCCCCACGGCCGTCCGCTTGCCCTCGTACGTCTTGGCGTCTGCCGGCTTGCCACCCCGAGGGATCCAAAGAATTGTCGGATACCCGGGCACTTCATACGTCGAGCCGAGCTCGTGCCACTTGTCCGCGTCGATCTTGGCGAGCGTGACCCGCTCGGAGAGCGTCGGGTCCTGCAGAAACGTCGCGCCTACGAGCACCATCTCTGGGGCAATTTGCTTGCAGTGACCGCACCAGGGAGCGTAAAACTCGACCAGGACAGCCTTGGTGCTGGTGTCCAGGACGGCAGCCATGTTCTCCAGATCGACCTCGACGACGCCGGCTATGGGATCTTCGGGCTTTTTGCCGTTCGCGCTCGCCAAGCCGGCAATGGCCGCCCACAGGGCAAACATGAGGGTGAAGATGATTGAAGGCCTCATCTTGACGACGTGTTCACATTCACAGAGAAATTTGAGACAGCTGGCCTCAAATAGACTGATTGTCCAGCTGCAGGGAGCCGACGACGTTCTTGATCCTCTCCCGGTCGCTCGACCCGACGATGATCTCCTGGACGGCGTCTCCCCGCCGCACGATCATCGTCGTCTGCTCGCCTTCGCCCGGCTTGGCCTTGGCCAGGTAGAGCTCGACGGCTTGGCTCGTCGCCTTGGAGTTCAATCGCGGACCGAGTGCGACTCGGTGAAATCCGACTTGCCGGAGGCTGTTAGCGATCGCTACGGCGTCGTCCATATCGCCGAGCAGCGGCCTGAGGTCGATCGATTCGACCGTCTCGCGGCCCGTGCCGGTCGACGAGGCTGACCTATCCCCGCCGCTCATCATCAGCGTATCCAGCGTCTCGAGGAGCGGGTTGGGCGTCGTTCGCTTGAACGACAGGAAGACGTGAGCCTTGTTCATGTCGACGTGAACGACCTTGGCCGGTCTCGTGGCGCCCACCGAGATGTCATTCATGGCGACGTCCCCGTCCTCGAGCCAGCTGATCTCCGTGCGGTACACCAATCCCACCATCTCGGTGCCATTCACGTCAAACCGGCAGAATACGCCAAAGTCCGTCACGTTGGTGACCGTGCAGGGCAGGATGCTGCCCACCTTGGCGCTCGCTTGCTGCAACACCTCCTGCGACACGGCGTGGCTCGGGCCCGGGCTCGAGCTGCCACCGCCGAGACCACTGCGACTCCCGCCGCTGCTGCCGCTGCTGCCGCTTCTACCGCCGCCGGCCTCGCTCGGCTGCAACATGGACAGTACCACCCTCTCCGTCTGGTCGTCGACACTAATCACGCGCACCGACAGCGTGGCCCCCATTAAAACGCTCATGCCAGCCTCGCGCGCCCGCTCACCGTTCTCCTGGAAGTGCACAGCGGCCTTGTCCTGCGCCTCACGAACCTTCTGTTTGAGATCAGGACTGAGCTCTCTGAACGGCAGCTGGCGAACGGGCGAAGCGTAGCGCGAGTGAGAGTGAGAGTCACGGCGCGCGGCAATCGAGCTCAACACGCACAAACCCGGTGACGTGGTCGGCGTCGACCAGCAGGCCGGCGCGGTTCGCCTTCCATATCTTGGCCTCCACGAATGCGTCTTTCGAGAGCAGTGCCTTAGCACGCGCCACGTTCCGCTGTCGCTTGGTCGCCTTCCTCTCGGCTGCTGTCTCCCGTTGCCCGCCTCCCGTTTGCTCGAGGGCCGGTCCTGCCGGCGACGCTGCCGGTGACGCTGGCGGGGAAACGGCCGGCGACGCTGGCGGGGAAACGGCCGCGCCCGAGGAGCCAGCGGCCGTCTGGGGGTCCAAGAGCGCGGCAAACGCGTCGTAGGAGGGCGGGGGGCCGACTTGGTCCTAGTCGAGAGAAATCGAACGCGTGTGTGAGAACAGAACAAACAAGCCCCAACCTCCCTCCCTCGTGTATTCATATATAGAGTGCCTCGTGAAGACGGAGCGCTGCAGAAGCGACGACGCCAGGAGGCGACACGGCAGCCCACCCAGACCCAGGTCTCATGAACCAACGGACGAACGTTGCCCGGCGAAAGTCCAGCCTGCTCGACTGTTTCGGGTGCTGCTTCGGCGACGACACCGTAGACAATGACCTGACGCCCCTCACGCGAGGACACGCGCGCGACGAGCCCGGCGACGGCCTTCGGGGGCGAATCAACGCCACCCCGAACCAGAGCCTTGGGATGGACCTCGCCCGCAGCCAGCAGGCCCGCCGGTCGCTCTACGCGACCCTCGGCCACATGCACGACTTCACTATCGAGGACACGGACGTGCGGCTGGCCAAGTGGCCGGTGCAAACACACCCTCGGTTCCGGCTCGTGCACCGAGCTACGAGCAAGACGATCGTGCTGGTGACTGACGGCCTCTCCGACCCGTTTGACGACATGGACGCCGCGGACGCGAACGTCAACGGATTTGGACTCGAGCTCTACGTCGAGACTCCGGTGTCGGACATCTCGCTGGACGTGACGGAGATCAAGAGCAGCTGGCAATACAAGCTCTTGAGCAACGTCTCGAACCTCGCAGTATCGCACGGTGGCATTCGGCAGATTGTCGATGCCATGGGCGTCTTATCGACCGAAGCAGACGGCGTGGCGGAATCCATCGACCCAGACGTCCACCGGGCCTTTGTCAGCTCGGACAACCGGGTCGGCGCCCTCATCGGCCTCTCGGACGACCGGCCTGCGGCCGCCATCCCGTCGTTCATCAGCGACATGCCCTTGTCGAGCGTGAAACTCGTCAACGTGAAGCTGATCCAGCTGACCGAGCTCGCCGTCATCGTCACCCGAGGCGCCGAGGGCCGTGCTCACCTCGCCAACCTCTTCTCCGGCGACAAGGAGAAGACAGTCTCCAGCCTCCGCCGCGACCCCGTGATATGATACGATACGAAATTTAATACTATACCGACCCGTGCGTACCTTTGATTGCTTCGACAGACATGCCGCCTCGACGGCGCCCTCCACGCCCTCGTCGCTGGACGACAACGCGACCGCTTCAAAGTCGTCCAGCATCTCGTCGTCCGCGCTCATCCTCATGATCTCGGCAAACTCAATATCTTTGATCTTCTTAGCCCGCTCGTCCAACGGCTTTCCCTGCAGCAGGCTCTCGAACATTTCGTACGATGCGTCCTCTTCCTGCGTCCACTTCTCTAGGTACAGCTTCGCCCGCGCATCGTCTTCCTTCGGAGACTTCTGGGACTGCTGATCCAGCTTCTGGGCGGTATCCTTGGCGCTCTCCCCAATGAGCCGCCCAAAGTGCAAGGACTCCACCGGAGAGGAGGAGCCGAGCGCATCGCGACCCGAGCCGTACTGCGGCTTCTTCTTCCCCTTTCCCGCACGACAGGATATCACATCACTGGGCCTTGCAATGCCTTGCATTGACCATGACCTATTCGGCAGCGGCTTCTTCTTCCCCTTTCCCGCACAACAGGATGCATCACTGGGCCTCCTTGCAATGCACCATGCCCTATTCGGCAGGGAGGAAGTCATGCTGTACACGTGTTTTTGGTTTCCTGCGAACCCTCCGGGATATCCCGGATCACTGAAAACAACTGTGCGTTCCCGCGAGTCGAAAGAACAGAATATAACAACAGTCTTTATTGCGACGACTGATACCAACGTGGCAGAGAGCCCGTTCAGGTTGACGCGACGAACGGCTCTTCTGCGCCGATGGGCGGACAGCAGGACAAGACACTCGACGACAAGGTCGCCCAGATAAATGCTCAGTTCCCCGGCGTTGCCACGATAGCTGCCGCAGATGCCCTC